>Ga0210040_10001481_pt1 | contig 35360 bp, 32 predicted proteins | sample CryGeyCG12114_NA_FD_185462 | JGI IMG/M metagenome (GOLD analysis project Ga0210040, IMG submission 185462) | Groundwater microbial communities from aquifer - Crystal Geyser CG19_WC_8/21/14_NA (SPAdes) (version 2) | ecosystem: Environmental > Aquatic > Deep subsurface > Groundwater | place: USA...
CGCCCGGTCGGTCGGGGCGGGCAGCACCTCGCGCGCCCGGGCCAGCAGCGCCTGCGGGTCGTCGGCCAGCAGCGCGTGCCCGAGCGCGCTGAGCGCCCCGGCGGCGACGACGCCCAGCAGCTCGGCCTCCCGCCACGTCAGGGCGAACGGTGCGGCGTCGCCGCCCTCGTGCACCAGGGGTCGGCCCCAGAGCACCGCCGGCGCCAGGTCGGCGACCTCCGTGCCCCGCCCCTCGGGCAGCTCGGCCAGCGCCGACAGCAGGGTGGCGCGGGCGGCCGGGTAGCCGCGGTGGCTCCCCGCGCCGGCGAGCGCGGGCACGGCGCGCTCGCCCTCGCTCGACGTCGTGGGGACCCTCCGGGACACCCACCAGGTGACGAGGAGGGCGGCGTACTGCTCGGCCGGCGGGGACTCGCGCCAGGGCTCCAGCGCCTCGTCCGGCACGACGCCGCCCTCGCCGCGCGCGAGGAGCCCCGCCTCCTGGGCGAGCTCGAGCACCAGGCGCACCTCGGTCTCGCCCACCGCGAGCTCCTTCCCGAGCCGCTTGAGCTCGCGGGACCCGACGCCGCCGGCGCGCAGCACGGCCACGGGCCCGCGGCGCAGCAGGTCGGCCAGCGCCGTGGCGGAGGCGGCCGCCGTCGAGGCGCTGGCCGCGGACTGCCTGGCCACCGACGCCGGAGGCACCGGCCGCGTGGCGACGTCGGGCCGGGACGGCGTGAACGGCGCCCGGTACGTGTCGCCGCGCAGCGCGAGCGCGACCTCGGCCGGCAGCCCGTGCCCGTAGCCCCACGGGCTCTCGACCACCAGGCCCCGTGCTGCCGCCCACCGCACGGCCTCCTGCTCACGGCGGTAGGAGGCCGGGTCCGCGTACCGCCGGTGGACGCGCTCGTCCACCGGGTCCGCCTCGCCGCCGTCGGCCACGGCCATGAGCTCCAGCTGCTCCCGGACCGCGGCCGGGGCGCCCGCGACGACGGCGCGCACGCGCTCGGGGGCGGACAGCACCGCCTGCAGCGCCGCGACGCACTCGGCCTTGCGGGTCGGGGGCGTCTCGCCCAGCTGCGTGAGCGCCTTCTGGAGCGTCGCCGCGTTCTGCTGCGGCAGCAGCACGGTCAGCGGGGGCTCCAGGCCCAGCGGCGAGGGGAAGCAGGAGGCGAGCGCCGGGCTGGCGACCACCGTGCCGTCGGACGTCCGCAGGAGCACGACCCGCTGCTCCAGCCAGCGCAGCGGCGCCTCCAGGAGGTCCTCCCCGTCCTCGTCGGTGGCGGAGGCGCCCAGCAGCCGGCGCAGGGAGGCGCTCGACGCCGTGCCGCCGAGCGCCTGCAGCGCCTCCGCCAGCTGCAGCACCGGCAGAGGGGCCGCGACGAGGACGTCGGAGACGGCGTAGGCGTGGTCCAGCCGCTGCGCGAGCTCGGACAGGTCCCGCGGGGGCGGGCCGGCGGTCACCTCCGGTCGCAGCTCGAGCAGCGCGGCCACCGCCGGGGCGTCCAGGGTCGCGAGGTGGTCGACGAGCACGGTCACCGGACCAGTGAAGCCGAGACGGGGCGACGTCGGCGGCGAGGGAGCGCGGCTGCGGACCGCAGAGAGGTCGGCTGCACGCCGTCGCCTCGGTGCGCGACGCCGTGCAGCCGACCTCAGCTCGAGGCCCCGGGAGCTGCGTCCCGGAGCCCGTGGGAGCTCAGCGCCCGGGGACCGTGGCCGGGTCCACCCCGCCCTGCGACGCCGGCTCGTGCGCGTCGGCGTCGTCCTCCACGTCGGCCGTGAGCGGGTTCCAGCGGATGAAGATCACGGTGATCAGGCCGACGAGCGGGACGATCGCCAGCCAGCGCATGGTCGTCGCCAGACCGAGCGAGGCCAGCAGGACCGGGAAGACGTAGAAGCCGAGCATGCTGCCGACCCGCGACATCGCCTCGGCGAAGCCGGTGCCGGTGCCGCGCAGGCTCGTCGGGAAGGAGAGGGCGGCCATCGTCTTGCCCTGCGACCCGGGCCCGAAGGAGTGCCCGAAGATGAACAGCCCCACGAGGAACGCGGCGACGAAGCCTCCGGCGCTGGTGCCCACGAGACCGAGCGTCAGCGAGCAGAGCAGCACGACGAGGTAGCCGATGGTGGCCAGCTGCCGCAGGCTCAGGCGCCCGGTCAGGCGGGACTGCAGGAACGCGCCGACCAGCCCGAAGCAGTTGATGGCGATGGTCACGAGCACCGTCTCGACCAGTCCGGCGCCGAAGATCAGCGCGGTGATGGTCGGCACGTAGAACCCGACGGCGAAGTACTGCGCGGCCTGGGTGCCGGAGATCATCGAGGCCAGCAGGGTCCGCAGCCGGTAGCGCTCGCTGAACAGGGACGCCAGGCGGGTCCGGGCGGACATCGCGGGCTGGCGCCGCTCGAGGCGCCCGTCCGCGCCGGGGGTGCCCTCCGGCGGCTCCTGGACGTCGACCGTCACCCCGTAGCTGCTCTCGAGGATCGCGGCCGCCTCGCGGACGCTGAGGTTCTGCGCGGCCCACATGGGGCTCTCCTCCGTGTAGCGCAGCCGGAGCAGGAGCACCACCAGCGCGGGCACGGCGCCGAAGCCGACCACCCAGCGCCACAGGTCCTCCCCGGCGCCGAGGAAGTAGAACGGCAGCGTCAGGAGCGCCGCGGAGACGACCGCGATGTACCACATGAACTGCCACAGGTTCACCCAGCCGCCCTTGCTCTTGGAGTTGGTGAACTCCGCGATGAAGCTGAAGGAGACCGGCATGTCGATCCCCACGCCCACGCCGAGCAGGAACCGGCAGACGAGGAGCATCTCGTAGTTGACGCTGAGCCCGGCGCCGATCGCCGCGACGACGAACAGCACGAGGTCGAGGACGAACAGCTTGTACCGGCCCACCCGGTCGACGAGGGGGCCGCCCACGAGGGCGCCCACCAGGGCGCCCAGCGCCATGATCGCGGTGAGGAAGCCGACCTGGTTCGAGCTGAGCGACCACTGGTCGGTCAGGCTCCTGATGCCGAGGCCCAGGCTGGTGAGGTCGTAGGCGTCCACGAAGATCCCGCCCAGCGCGATGAGCGCGAGGGTCTTCGTCCGGCGCGTGCCGGTCGGGTGGTTGTTGACGAAGTCGATGATGTCGCGGGAGCTGCGGACGACGACGGTGCTCATGAACCTGCCTCTTCGAAGGTCGGCACGGACGGGGAGGTGGGGCGGGGTGGGGCGGGCGCGGGGCGGTGGTGCTCAGCGGCGGCGGTCACGGAGCATCTCGACGAGCGCGGAGGTGTCCTCCGCGCCGTGACCGGCGTCCACCGCTGCGGACGTGAGCCGGTCCACGACGGCGGTGACCTCGGCGTCCGCGCCGAGCTCGCGCGCCAGCGCCGTCCCGAGGCCCACGTCCTTGCGGAGCAGCGCGAGGGAGAAGATCGGGGCGTACTCGCCGTCGGCCATCTTCGGCACGAGGTCGCGGAACAGCGGGGAGACCGTGGCGGCGCCGGAGTCGGCCACCACCTCGGCGAACCGGGCCGCGGAGATGCCCGCCCGCTCGGCCAGGTCGATGACCTCGGCCGTCACGGCGTTGATGGCGCCGAACATGAGGTTGTTGAGCACCTTGACCGCCGAGCCGCTGCCGACGTCGCCGATCCGCTGCACGTCCTTGGCCAGGACCCCGGTGGCGAAGGACCGGACCTCGGCGACGTCGTCCTCGCTCCCGCCGGCGGCGAGGGTCCAGCGCCCCACGCTCGCGGGCCGGCCGAGCACGGGGGCGTCGACGTAGCGGCCCCCGGCCGCGGCCACCTGCTCCGCCGCCGCGTGCGCGGTCGTCGGGTCGATGGTCGAGGTGTCGACGACGAGCCGACCCCGCAGGGAGCCCGCGAGGTCGTCGACGACGCCGAGCACGTGCGCGGGGGTCGGCAGGGAGAGCCAGACGACCGAGGCCTCGGCGACGGCCTCGGCGACGGCGGCGGTCGTCCTGACGCCCTCGCCCTCCGCGCGGGCGCGGGCGGCGTCCACCGGGTCGGTGCCGATGACGGGGCGACCGGCTCGGGCGAGCGTCGTCGCGGCGGCGCCTCCCATGGCGCCGAGCCCGACGACGGCGGTGGTGATGTCCTGCACAGCGGCCTCCTGGGCGGTGTGGTGCGGGTCGGGACCTGGGGACGACGACGAGCGGGATCCGGTCACGGGACGGCGGCCGGCGACGGGCTGGGGACGGGCGCCGGGGCGTGGTGGTGCTCGGGCACCGGTGCGGGGGCGCTCCTTGCGCTGGACCACGGGGTCCCGAGGAGCAGGCGCAGGACGTTGGGACGGTCGGGCAGGTCCCGTCCGCCCGCGCCGGTCCCGTGCTCCTCCACGCTCATGAGCGGCTGGTACCCCCATGCCGTCGCCAGTGTCCGCAGCAGGGCCGCCCCGGTCGGGGTGGCGAGCTCGACGTCGACCGGCCCGCCCACGGTCGGTCGCCCGGAGAGCAGGTCGACGACCGCGGGGCCGGGGACGGGCAGGAACCCGTGCGCCGCGCGGACGTGCCCGCCGCCGAGGGCGACCGGCGAGACGACCACCTCGCCCAGCCCGTGCACCTGCCGCAGGTGCGCGAAGCCCGCGCAGACCCCGACGACGTCGGCGATGGCGTCCAGCGCCCCGACCTCGTGGAAGTGCACGTCGTCCGGCGGGCAGCCGTGGACGGCGCCCTCGGCCCGGGCGAGCGCGGCGAAGGTCGCCAGCGCCTCGTCGCGGCCGAGGACGTCGGCGGGCTCGAGCAGCGACCGGACGTCGGCCCAGGTGCGGTGCGTCGTGGACTCGGTCCCCAGCACGTCGACCTTCGTCGCCACCAGGCTCGAGCGCTCGACGCGCCGCACGGAGAGCTCCACGGGGGCCGGGGCGACGGCGTCGACGGCGGCGGCCATCACCTCGACCGGGACGCCGGCGCCGACCAGCGCCCCGAGCAGCATGTCGCCGCTGACGCCGGAGGCGCACGAGAGCCAGGCGATCATCGAGGACCGCCTCCGCGCGCGGCCCGGACGACCCGTGCGGCGTGGACCGCGGCGCCGTAGCCGTTGTCGACGTTCACGACGACGACGCCCGGCGCGCACGAGTTGAGCATCGCCAGCAGGGCGGCGATGCCCCCGGCGCCGCTGCCGTACCCGGTCGACGTCGGCACGGCGACCAGCGGGGCTCCGGTGAGGCCGCCGACGACGCTCGGGAGCGCGCCCTCCATGCCCGCCACGACGACGAGGGCGTCGGCCGCCTCGAGGCGGTCGCGCACGGCCAGGAGCCGGTGCAGCCCGGCGACGCCGACGTCGGTCACGACGTCGACCCCGGCCCCGTGCACCGCGAGCGTCACCGCGGCCTCGGCGGCCACCGGACCGTCGGAGGTCCCGGCGGAGACCACGGCGACACGACCCCGCGGCGGGGGCGGGGGGCCCAGCGTGGCGCAGCGGGCCTGCTCGTGGACGGTCGCCGCCGGCAGCTCGCGGGCCAGCGCGCGGAGGGCGTCGTCCGCGAGGCGGGTGGCCAGGACGGCTCGACCGGGGTGCGCCGCGTGCAGCGCCGCCAGCGCGGCGACCACCTGCTCCGGGGTCTTGCCCCGCCCGTAGACCGTCTCCGGGTCACCCGTCCGCTGCAGCCGGTCGGTGTCGAGGCGCGCGAAGCCCAGGTCCTGGAAACCCTCGTCCTCGAGACCCCGGTCCTCGAAGCCCCCGCCCGCCTCGCCGGCGGCCCTCCCGGCCGTCATCGCGCCGCCGCCTCCTCCGACACCAGGTGGTAGGCGGGCTTGGACAGCTCGGGGACGACGACGATCTTCGGGTCCGCGCCGACGTGCTTGCGCGCCTCGGCGAGCGCGCTCGCGACGTCGCGCGTCGGGATGCCGCCCATGCCCCGCGCGTACCCCGGGTCCCGGGCGCCCGCGACGTAGACGGCGCTGGCCCGCTCGCGCGCCACCCCGCCGACGTAGGTCATGGAGAACCCGTGGAACGGGTGGTACCCGTAGGCGAAGCGGTGCCGCTGGACCCACTCGGGGTCCGTGCAGATGCGCTCCTGGTGGGCGACCATCTCGGCCGGGTGGGCGCAGCTCTGCAGCGCCTCGTAGACGTCCCGGTACGGCGGGAACTCCGTGTCGTTGAACCACCCGTCGCAGACGGCGGTCGCGATGACCACCGGGTTCGGCTTGAGCGCGCCCTGGGCGCGGACGATCGAGGAGCCGATGGCCTGCATCATCAGGATCGGGTTGGACCCCATCCCCGGGCCGTAGTGGAAGTTGCGCGGGACGCCCACCAGGAGGACGTCGGCCGGCTCCCCGGTCATCACGACGTCGGTGCGCTGCGCGGCCAGCGGCCAGGACACCTCCTCGACCGAGGGGATCGCGCCCGCGAACACCCCCAGCTGGCGGGACGCGCTGTCCAGGACGGCGTCGACGGCGAAGAACGGCCGCGGCATCGCCGACTCCATCCGCTGGCCGATCGAGGCGAGCTGGTGGCGGAAGTGGCTGCCGGTCGAGACGGGCACGAAGTCGTCGCGGTAGACGCTGCCGGGGGAGTGGTGGCTGCTGATGGAGCGCCAGGTGGTCAGGCCGGTGGACGGCATCTTGTAGCCGCCGCTGTACCCGCCGTAGGGGTTGCCCGCGGTGTGCCCGATGAGGATGGTCAGGTCGGAGTCCACCAGGAGGCGGTTCATCGCCACGGTGTCGCCGAGGGCGGAGTCGTCCAGCTCGACGATCCCGGCCGGGTCCTCGCTGTCGTGGTTGACGACCTGGGAGGGCGCGAGGCGGGAGAGCGTGTCGGCGCCGAGGTAGTCCTCGAACTCCTCCCGCCGGTTCTTGCGGTGCAGGCCGATGGCGCAGACCAGCGTCACGTCCGCGAGGCGGACCCCCGCGTGCTCGAGCTCGTCGAGCAGCGCGGCGAGCGCGACCTTGCGGTGGGCGGTGGCGTGGGTGCCGCCCTTGACGCGGTCCGGGAAGGCGATCGTCACCGTGGACCCGGGGCCGACCTGGTCCCCGAGCGGCGCGCAGCCGAGCGGGTTGCGGATGGCCTCGCGCGTGGCGGCGACGGGGTCGGCCAGGGCCGGGGGCTCGTCGTGGGCCTGGCCGGAGCGCACGACCGTGGCGGAGTCGGGGAGCTCCGCGGTGACGTGGCCGTCGCCGTACTCCAGGGACACCTTCTGCATCGACTCGGGGACCTCTCGCGTGGGGGTGGTGAGCGGGTGCGTCGCGGCGGTCGGACCGCCGGGCGCTTAGAGCGGCGGCAGGCCGGCGTCCTGGCGGAGGAAGTCGGCGCAGGCGCGCATCCCCCGCTCCATGGAGAACTCCGGGACGAAGCCGATCTGCTCGGCGAGCAGCGGGGCCTGCGCCTCGAAGGCGACGCCGAAGGTGCCGGGCGTGTAGGTGATGTCGGCGTCGGGCACGAGCGTCTGGACGAAGGCCCCGGCGTCCTTGATGGACCGGACGTCGAAGTTGGTGTTGAAGACGCTGCTGCGGGGGCGCGGCACGGTGAGGCAGGTCGCGAACAGCGCGGCGATGTCCTCGACGTACTGGAAGTCCACGACGTCGTCGCCGAAGGGGACGACGGCCGCCTGCCCGACCACCGGCTTGAGCAGCTCGTTGACGAACGACGTCGCGCCGCGGACGCGCCCCGGGCCGTAGACGACGCTGGGTCGCAGCCCGATCGCGTCCACGCCCCACTCGTCCACGTAGTGCTGGGTGAGGCGCTCGTCGAACGACTTCGTCGCGGCGTAGAGGTTCTCGGGGTGGTGCGGCGCGTCCTCGGCGACGGGGCCGGGCGCGTGGTGGCTGCGGTCCCCGAAGACCACGACCGAGCTGGCCCACACCACCCGCTGCAGCCCGAAGGCCCTGGCCGCCTCGAGGACCGTCGCCTGGCCCCCGATGTTGACGCCGATCGCCAGCGGCGGGTTCTGGTTCGACGCGGGGTGCAGCAGCGAGGCGAGGTGCACCACGCGGTCGACCCCGTGGTCCTGGATGGCGCGGGCCACGTCGCGCAGGGACGTCACGTCGCCCACCGTCATCGTCACCTCGGTGATCTCCTCGGGCTCGAGGACGCCGTGGATGACGTTGGACGGCAGGTTGTCGAGCGTGACCACGCGCTCGCCGTCCGCCAGCAGCCGGCGCGCGATGTGGGCGCCGATGAAGCCGGTGCCCCCGGTGATGAGTGTCGTCATGTCTGCTCCTCGTCGAGCCGTCCGAAGGGTGCTGGCGCTGCCGTCGGGCGCGCACGTTACATGTAGATCAGCCCGAGGGACAGGGTCTTCAGGACGGCACCCAGGGGCACACCGGGGCCGTGACGCCCTTGACACCGCCGCCGCATCCCGCAGACTGCATGCAATGAGCCACGATGCACTCCAGCCCGACGCCGTGGTCGGTGACCCCCGCCTGGCCGTCCAGGTGGAGGCCGTCGCTCGGCAGCTCCTCCCGTTCGAGCGGGTGGGCGTGGCCTTCTCCGGGGGGGTGGACTCCACGGTGCTGCTGGCGCTCGCGGTGCGCGCCAAGGGCGCTGCGGCCGTGGTCGCCGTCACCGGGGTCTCGCCCAGCCTGCCCCGCCGAGAGCTCGAGGCGGCACGGACCCTGGCTGCGGGCCTGGGCGTCGAGCACGTGGAGCTCCCCACGGCGGAGGGAGACCTCCCCGCCTACCGCCGCAACGACCTCGACCGCTGCTTCCACTGCAAGGACACGCTGTTCGCGGGGATCGACGGCGCGCTCCTGGCGCGCCACGCCCTGGGCGCGGTCGCCTACGGGGAGACGGCCGACGACGCCGACCGGGACGACCGGCCCGGCGCGCAGGCGGCGGACGACCACGCCGTCCTGCGGCCGCTCGCCGCGGCGGGGATGCGCAAGCCGGACGTGCGAGCGATCGCCCGGACGCTCGGGCTGCCGAACGCGGAGAAGCCGGCCGCTCCCTGCCTGGCCTCGCGCATCCCGCACCACAGCGAGGTGACGCCCGAGAAGCTGCGGCAGGTGGAGGTCGCCGAGGACCTGCTGCACCAGCTGGGCCTGGCCGAGGTCCGCGTGCGCCACCACGGCGACATCGCGCGCATCGAGGTCCCGCTCGGCGACCTCCCCGTCCTCGCGACCTCGCCCGTGCGCGAGAAGGTGCTGGAGGGGGTGCGCGGGGCGGGTTTCCGCATGGTTACGCTCGACATCGCGGGCCTGTCGAGCGGCCAGCTGTTCCAGATCGGTCGGCGTCCGGCCGCTGTCGCGACCAGCAGGTGAGCAGGTGGCTGTGGTGGACCACGACAGCGGGATCGAGCTCGCCCCGGTGCAGCGCGTCGCCGACAACGTCAGCACGACGCTCCGGCAGGCGGTGCTGTCCGGACGTCTCGAGGTGGGCCAGAAGCTGAGCGTCCCCGCGCTGGCCCAGGAGCTCGGCGTCAGCCGCAGCCCGGTGCGCGAGGCGGTCGCCCGCCTGATCGCCGAGGGGCTCGCCGTGGAGATCCCGCGACGCGGCGCCGTCGTCCGGCGGCTCACGGAGGACGACCTCGCGGAGCTCTACGAGGTGCGCGAGGCGCTCGAGGGCGTCGTCGCACGGCTCGCGGTGCAGCGCGGCGGCCCCGACCTCCCGGACCGGCTCGACGAGGTCCTCGCCGCCCACTCCGACGCGCTGGACCGGGGCGACCTCGACGCGAGCCTGGAGCACGACACCGGCTTCCACGCGCTCATCCGCAGAGCCGCCCAGCACGACTACGCCGCGCGCCTGCTCGACCAGATCCAGTCCAAGGTGGTCCTGGCGATGCGGACGACCATGGTGACCGCGGGGCCGCACAAGGCGCTGGAGGACCACCGGGGCATCGCGGCGGCGGTGCGCCTGGCGGACGCCGAGCTCGCCGAGCGTCGCGCCCGCCTCCACATCGTGCGTCTGCGCGACGCGCTGCGGCTGGGAGGGCCCGACCCGGCCACGACCTGAGCTGGCTCCACGTCACGCCGCCCGGTGCACCACGCGCCCGTCCTTGACGACCACCCGCAGGCTCTCCTGCGGACGGGCGAGCACGGTCACGTCCGTGAGCGGGTCGCCGTCGACGACGAGGAGGTCGCCGAGGGCCCCGGGCGCGAGGACGCCGACCTCCCCCTCGCGCTGCAGCAGCCGCGCGGCCGTCGTCGTCGCGGAGGCGAGCACCTGCGCGGGCGTCTGCACCTGCGCGCGGATGGCGATCTCCTCGCTCTGGTGCGGGTGCATGCCGCCGAGCAGGTCGGTGCCCAGGACGACGTCGACGCCGGCCCGGGTCGCGCGCTCGAGGGTGTCGAGGCCCGCCTCGAGGACCGTCGCGACCTTGGCGACGCTCGACGGCGGCAGGCCGTGCTCGGCGCCCTCGCTGGCGAGGTGCTGGTAGGTGACCAGGGTCGGGACGAGGAAGGCGCCGTGCTCGACGAAGAGCTCGAGGCACTCGTCGTCGACGAGGTTGCCGTGCTCGATGCCCCGGACGCCCAGTCGCAGCGCTCGCTCCACCGAGCGCGCCGTGTAGGCGTGCCCGGTGACGTAGCGGTTCTGCGCGGCCGCCTCCTCGACGACGGCGCGGATCTCGTCGTCACTGCTCTGGGTCGAGTCGATGCGGTCGGTCGGTGACGCCACGCCGCCGGAGAGCATGAGCTTGATGTGGTGCGCGCCGGTGCGCAGCTGCTCGCGGGCCGCGAGGCGGAAGGCGTCCGCGCCGTCGCAGACGCGGGCCAGCCCGGAGCTGCACGAGGTGTCGAGCGGGGCGGAGCGCCCCGGCGTCCGCCCGTCGCCGTGGCCGCCGGTCTGGCTCAGCGCCTTGCCCCCGAAGAAGAGCCGCGGGCCGGGGAGCAGGCCCTCCTCGACGGCGGCCGCGAGGCCGTGGTCGGCGCCGCCGACGTCGCGCACGCTCGTGAAGCCGCGCGCCAGCATCCCGGCCATGATCCGGCCCGCGTGCGCGGTGACGTACGCCGGCGACCACTCCGCCTGCGCGGACAGGTCCGCCGTCGCCGCCGTCACGTGCACGTGGGCGTCCACGAGCCCCGGCATGACCGTCCGACCGCCCGCGTCGACCACCTCGGCGCCGTCGGGGGCGACGACCTCCTCGCCGCCCACGGCGGTGATGCGCCCGTCCACGACGAGCACGCGCGTGGCGCCCGTGTAGGCCCCGGTGCCCGTGTCGAGCACCCGGCCGTCGCGGACGAGCAGGGGAGCGGGGGAGGTGCTGCGGTCGGCCACGGTCGGGTCCTCTCGTCGTGCGTCTCGACGCCACCGGGATGGTCCGCCGGCCGCTCCGGTGGTGTCCGGGGGGTGCCAGCATGGCGCGCCGGCGGAGGTCGGCGCGCACCGGCTCCGACGCCCCTGCCCCGGCCCCGCCTGCCCGCGACCGCTCGACCGACAAGGAGGACGTGCGTGAACGCCGTCCACGTCACCGTGCTCGTGCTCTACCTCGCCGTCATGGTGGGCATCGGCCTCTGGTTCAGCCGGCGCAGCCAGGTGGCGGGCTCGGAGGACTTCATGTTCGCCGGGCGCCGCCTGCCGAGGCCGGTGCTCGTCGGCACCCTGCTCGCCACGTGGGTCGGCTCCGGCACGATCATCGGCGGCGCGAGCTTCGCCTACACCTACGGCCCGCTGGCCTCGATCTTCTTCTTCGCGGGGACGCCGGTCGGGATCCTCGTGCTCTTCCTCATCGCGGGGAGGGTGCGCGAGGCCTCCTCCAGGACCGTGCCGGAGCTGCTCGAGGCGCGCTTCGGCACGGCGACGCGGATGGTCGCCGCTGCCATCACGCTGCTCGCCTACATCGGGATCGTCGCCTACCAGTTCACCGGCGGTGGCTACATCCTCAGCCTCATCACCCCGCTGAGCACGGCTCAGGCGACGGTGGTCACCGGGCTGCTCATCGCCTTCCTCGCGGTCGGCGGCGGCCTGCTGTCGGTGGCCTGGACCGACGCCCTGTCGGCCCTCGTCATCGTCGTGTCGCTCTTCATCGCCCTGGGCTTCGTCTTCGTCCAGGACGTCGGCGGTCTCGGCAGCTACGTCGACGGGCTGTCGGGGCCGATGCTCACGCTGACCGGCGGGCTCACGCCGCTGCAGCTGCTCGGGTACTTCCTGCCGCTGTTCCTGCTGATCCTGGCCGACCAGAACATGTACCAGCGGCTCGCCTCCGCGCGCGACGCCGGCACCGCCCGCAGCTCCACCGCCGGCTTCTTCTTCGGCAGCTTCCTCGTCACGGTGCCGGTCGCGCTGCTCGCCTCGGCGTCGTCCTTCCTGCTGCCGGACATCGAGCCGGACACCGCCGTGCTGTCGCTGGCCGCGGAGGGCTACACGCCGGCCCTCGTCGGCGGGCTGATCCTCGCGGGCGCCTTCGCGTTCATCGTGACGACGGGGTCCTCGTTCCTCCTGTCCAGCGCGGGCAACGTCGTCTACGACCTCTACGCGCGCTTCTCCCGGCACGAGGTGGACGACCGGCGCCGCCTGCTCGTGCACCGGCTGTCCGTCGTCGGCATCGCCGTCCTGGCCTACGTCCTCGGCCAGTTCTTCCCGTCCGTGCTCGCGCTGCAGGTCTACGCCTACACCGTCTACGGCGTCGCGATCGCGCCCGCGGTCTTCGCGGTGCTGTTCTGGCCCCGGGCGACGGCGGCGGGGGCCCTCTCCTCGATGGTCCTGGCGACGGTGACGACGGTCGGCTGGGAGACCGCTGGCCTCTCCGAGCGGGTCAACGCCGTCATCGTCTCCCTGCCGGTCTCCGTCGTGGCGCTGGTCGTGGTCAGCCTGCTCACGAAGCCGAGGGCGCCCGCGGTGGCTGGCCGCTGAGCGGGGACCGCGAGGCGGCCCCAGGCCGAGCGGCGGACCGCGCTCCGCGGAGCGCGGCCCGCCGCTCGCCACCTCGCGCCCGGGCGACGTGCACGCTCGGGGACCCGTCCGTGCGCGAGGTCCGTCAGTCGCGCGGCTTGGTCAGCGCGCCCTGCATCGCCGCGTTGACCTTCTCCGGCAGCACGGCCGCCGACCCCGCCTGCATCTTGGCCGACGCGGACGCGGTCACCTCGTCCTCACCCGCGAACAGCGCGTCGAGCACGGCCTCGGCGACCTTCGCCGGGTCGTCCTTGGGCCCCTTGCCCGCCCTGGTGCCCTCCAGGCCGCCGCGCTCGAAGAACTCGGTGTCGGTCGGGCCGGGCATGAGCGCGGTCACGGAGACGCCGGTGCTCTTCAGCTCGTGGCGGACGGCCTCGGCGAAGGAGAGGACGAACGCCTTGGACGCCGCGTAGGTGGCGTACCAGGGGCCCGGCTGCGTCGCCGCGCTGGAGGCGGTGACCAGCACCCGGCCCTCGCCGCGCTCGACCATCCCCGGGACGAGCGCCTTGGCCAGGCGCACCACGGCCGTGACGTCGAGGTCGATGAGCGCCACGTCCCTCTCGATCGGCGTCTCGAGGAACGGCCCGCCGTTCGCGACGCCGGCGTTGAGCGCCAGGACGTCCACGGGACGACCGGTCGCCGCCACGGCGGCGACGAGAGCGCCGACGCCGGTCGCGGTGGTCAGGTCGGCGTGGAAGGACTCCACGACCGGCGGCTGCGAACCCCGGTCGGCGCGCAGCTGGTCCCGGGCGGCGTCGAGCTCGGCGTCCTCGGCGGACATCAGCGCGTCGTGCCCGCGCTCGAGCAGCTGGCGGGCGAGCTCGAGGCCGATGCCGCTCGAGGCTCCGGTGACGACGGCGAAGGGCCTGCTGCTGGTCGTCTGCTGGGTCATGGGCTGCTCCCGGTGTGCTCGTGGTCGCGCTGGCCCGGTCTCGACCGGTCTCCGCGATGGAGGCTAGGTCGCGCCTCCTGGGACGGCACCCACGACCGGCGGCCCGCGGGGGTGGCCGGACCCGCCGAGGGCCGCAGGGCGCCGGGCACGCCGGCCCCGACCACGGGCAGCCGTCGCCCGTCGCGCCGGGCGCCCCTCCACAGCGCTGCGCCCGACGCGGTGCGCACCGCCGACCCGGTCGAGGTGCCGCTGCGCGAGGACCGGACCGGGACGCTCCCGGTCGCGGTCGCTGTGGCAGAGTCGGAGCATCGCCCGGTCGGTCCGGGTACGTCCGAACTGCCCTCGACGAGGCGGGTGCTCCTGGTGTCTCGACGACGACTGCTCCCGGCCACGGCGCTCCTCGCCGCGACCTGCCTCCTGACCTCGACGGCGCCCGCGGGCGCGGCGGCCTCCGCGGCGGATCCCGGGGACCGCACCTCCGACGCGACCTCCTACAACGACGCCGCGCTCGACGCCGCGGACCCCTTCGTCCTGTGGGACGAGGCGAGCGCCTCCTACTACGCTTACAGCACCGCCGGCGCCGGCCAGGGCGCGGACGGGCAGGAGTACCGGTTCGGCATCTACCGGTCGCCGGACCTCGTGACCTGGGAGCACCTGCCGGGCGGGGCGCTGCCCACCGACGACGGGCACTGGGGCCGGGACTGGTTCTGGGCCCCGGCGGCCTACCACAACGCCGAGACCGGCAAGTACTTCCTCTTCTACTCCGCCCGCCAGCGCGAGGACGTGGAGCAGGACTTCGGCCACGCCGACTTCGAGGAGCCGAGCAAGGTCGGCGTCGCGGTGGCCGACTCCCCGGCGGGGCCGTTCGAGGACATCACCGACGCGCCCCTCGACTACTTCCCGTACGACCCGGACTACGACGACGTGAACCTGATCATGGACGCCGAGCAGAAGCGCCCGCCGGCCACCCAGGAGGAGGGGCGCACGGCGCCGAAGGGCACCTACATCCCCTTCATCGACCCCGACGTCTTCTTCGACGAGGACGGTCGGGTCTTCCTCTACTTCTCCCGCAACGCCTACCGGAACTGGGTGTGGGACGACGAGCTGGGCAAGTACGTCGAGGAGTCCAACATCTACGCGGTCGAGCTGACGCGGGACTGGTGGGACGACCCGACCGGCACGACGGCGCCGTCCGTCGCTCCCCGGTACGTCGGCGCGAACGGCGACCCGGAGCCCGACGGCACCCGCCGCGACGGCTACGTGCCGGTCATCGACTACGGCTCGGACCCCCAGGACTGGGAGAACGGCCACGTCGACGACTACGCCGAGAGCGGCGGCGCGCGCAAGGACCGCCGCTGGGCGGAGGGCAGCACGACGTTCCGGCGCGACGCCGACCTCGACGGGGACGGCGACCTCGACCCGCTCTACTACCTCCTCTACTCGGCCAACAACTGGGAGGACGAGGACTACGGCGTGGGCTACGCCACCGCGAGCTCGCCCCTCGGCCCGTGGACCAAGCACGCCGGCAACCCGGTGCTCTCGCGCGACGACTCCCTGCCGATGACCGGCACCGGGCACGGCAGCCTGGCGTTCTCGCCCGACGGGCAGGAGGCCTACTACGTGCACCACGGCCGGCCGGCCGAGGGGCCGCGCAAGCTCTACACCGAGCGCTTCCACCTCGACGGTCAGGGCGTGGACGCGGCCGGCGCACCGGTCCTGGTGATCGACCAGTCGGTCGCCGACGAGCCCGTGCCGTCGGGGGTGGCGCCCTACGCGCTGTCGACCGACGAGCGCCGGCTGCGGCTCGACCTGGGCGGCACGACGTCGCTCGACTGGTCGGTCCGGACGGCTCCGGGCGGTCTGCTGCCGCTCGGCAACCCGCTCAACCGCGTGACCGTCGACGTCGACCGGCCCGGTGTCGTCGACGTCGCGGTCGAGGACGGGTCGGCCGAGGTCAGCGCCGTGGCCCGGGGGACGGCGGTCCTCACGGTGCGCTACCAGCGCCAGCTGGCCGACGGCACCTACGTCGACGTCCACCAGGGCGGCGAGCCGGTCGAGGAGCGCGTGCGGGTCGTCGTCGGCGGCCGGCCGGCGCGGTAGCGCGCCGGGCGGGCCGCCGCGGGGTCAGGCCCGCCGGCGCACGACGTCCCGCAGCAGCGCGAGCTGCTCGGGGTCGCCGAGCGTGGAGCCGAGCCCGACGGCGCGGCAGCCGGCCCGCAGGAAGTCGGGCGCCGAGCCGGCGTCCACCCCGCCGGTGGCCACGAAGCGGACGTCCGGGAAGGGCCCGTGCTGCGCCCGCACCCAGCCCGGGCCGAGCTGCGAGGCCGGGAAGGCCTTGAGCCACGTGCAGCCGAGGGCGACCGCGCGGGTCACCTCGGTGGCGGTGGCGACCCCGGGCAGGTGCGGCAGGTCGCGGGCGGCGCACGCGGCGACCACCTCCTCGGCGAGGCCGGGAGCCACCGTGAAGGCGGCGCCGGCGTCGGCGACGTCGGCCACCTGGGCGGCCGTCGTCACGGTGCCGGCGCCCACGGCCAGGCCGCGCTCGGCGCCCGCGGCGACGGCCGCCCGCAGCGACGGCAGGGCGTCCGGGCGCTGCACGGTCACCTCGACGACCTCGACGCCGGCGTCCCACGCCGTCGCGCACGCCTCGAGCGTCGCGGGGACGTCGAGCCCCCGGAAGACGCCGACCACCCGGGTGCGGGCGAGGGCCTCCTCGAACCACCGGGCGGAGGCGTCCGCGCCACCGGCCGCGGGGGTGCCCGGGTGCCCGGTGCTCACGGGACGACGGCCAGGGCGTCGATCTCCACGAGCATCTCCTCGCGCGGGAGCCCGGTGATGACCGTGGTCCGCGCCGGGAGCACGCCCGAGGTGGTGCGCTCGGCGAGCAGGCTCCCGTAGGCCTCGTTCATGGCGGCGAAGTCGTCGCGGGTGGTCAGGTACACCCGCAGCACCAGGACGTCGTCGAAGCTCGCGCCGCCGGCGGCGAGCACGGCCTCGACGTTCTGCAGCGTGCGCGTCGTCTGGGCGCCGACGTCGCCGGGGTGCAGGTACTGCCCGCTCGCCGGGTCGACCGGTCCTTGGCCCGACACCTGGAGCATGCCCCCGTGGCGCACCCCCTGCGGGAAGCTGTGGGCGGGCGCCGGGGCGTCGGGCGTCGAGACGGCGGTGCGCTCGGTCATGGGTCCTCCAGCAGGAGTCGAGGACGGCGGAGGTCCGCCCGTCCGGTGGTCGGTCAGGTCGGTGGTCGGTCAGGTCGAGGAGCCGGCGCGGGCTGCCGGGGCTGCCGCGTCTCCCGGGTCTCCCACAGCTGCCGCGCCGGGAGCCCCCCCGGGCTCCGCGGGACGGGCGAGCGGGACGTGCCCGCACTCCCGGGAGACGTCGTCGACGGCGACCAGCAGCGCGGGCACGAGGTCCAGGACCCGCTCGTAGGGCAGGAGCACGTCGGGCACCGACAGCGAGACCGCCGCCAGCACCCGCCCGTCCGCGCCGCGCACGGGCGCGGCGACGCAGTTGATGAAGGTCTCGTTCTCGGCGTGGTCGACCGCCCAGCCCCGCACCCGGACCTGCTCCACCTCGGCGAGCAGGGCGTCGGCGTCGCCCAGCGTCCTCGGGGTGAGCCGGGGGCGGGGCAGGGCGCGCACCGCCTCCTGCCGCGCCGCCGGGTCGAGACCGGCGAGCAGGACCTTGCCGACGGCGGTGGCGTGCACCGGGGCGGTCAGGCCGATGCGCGAGGACATCCGGACGGCGGCGCTGCGCGGCTCGAACTTGTCCACGTAGGTCACGAGCCCGTCCTCGTAGGTGGCCAGGTGCACGGTCTGGCCGGTGTCGTCCCGCAGCGCGCGCAGGCGCGGCGCCGCGACGACGCGCACCTCGAAGGACTCCAGGGCCTGCTGCGCCAGCCGGAACAGCCCCGCGCCCAGGGCGTACCGGTGCTCGCCGTCGCGGTGGACGAACCCGGTCTCCTCCAGGGTGCGCAGGTGGCGCAGCACGGTGCTCTTGTGCACGCCCTCGGCCTCGGCGAGCGCGGTGAGCGTCTGCTCGCCGTCGGCGACCCGCGCCAGGAGCGAGAGCGCCCGCGCGACCGACCGGCTCACCGCGACGCCCCCGCCGACCGGCTGCCCGCGACGACTCCCCCGGCCGGGGAGCCGGTGCGCACGACGTCGCCGCGCACGTGCGTGCCCGCCCAGTCCCGCTCGTCACCGCTCGCGAGCGCGACGAGCTCCTCCCACGGCGGCAGCCCCGGCGGGCGGTCGTCCCGGGTGCCGAGGACGAGTGCGGCGCACAGGTGGCCGACGCGGACCGACCGCACGACGTCGAGCCCCCGGCAGGTGCCCGCGAGGTAGCCCGCCGCGAAGGCGTCGCCGGCGCCGACCGGCTCGACGACGTGCGCCCGCAGGCCCGGCACCCGCGCGAGGACCTCGCCGTCCTCGACGACGGTGACGCCGTGGTCGGCCTCCTTGACGACGACCCGCCGAGCGCCCGGCAGGAGGGCGGCGAGGCGCCGCGGGTCGTCGGTGCCCAGGGCCTCCAGCGCCTCGTCGGCGCCGAGCAGCACCTCGTCGGCGCCCGCGAGCAGGGTGCGCAGCGCCTCGGTGGAGCGCCCGCGCCACAGCGCCGGGCGGAAGTTCAGGTCCACGGTCAGGCGGGTCCCGGGCGTCCGGGCGACCTGCGCGGCCAGGGCGCCCACGGCCTCGGCGGCGCTCGCCGACAGGGCGGCGGTGATGCCGCTGACGTGCACGACCTCGGCGCCCTCGACCTGGCGGGCGACCTCGGGGCCCGCGAGCCACGCCGCGGACATGGCCGAGGCGGCCGAGCCGGCGCGGTAGTAGTGCATCCGCGAGGAGGGGGAGCCGTCCGGCGCCGTCCCGGTCTCCTTGACGTACAGGCCGGTCGGGCGGTGCGCGTCGCGCTCGACCGCGCCGACCTCGACGCCGTGCGCGCGGGCGGCGTCGAGGACGCGGTCGCCGAAGCCGTCCGCCCCGAGCCGCGAGAGCCAGGCCGTGGGCACGCCCAGGCGGGCGAGCGACAGGGCGACGTTGAGCTCGGAGCCGCCGACCGAGGACGCCAGCGCCGGGGCGTCGCGCACCGGCCCGCCGTGGGCCGGGGTGAGGACGGCCATGGCCTCGCCGACGCACACCACCTGCGCCGGCGACGGCCCGCCCGGGCGCCCCGGGGTCGGCGGCGCGGCACCGACGGGGACGCGACCCGCTGCGGCGGGCACCGTCATCCGCTCCTCCTCCGCGCCGGGCGTCCCGCCCGGCCCCCTCGACCCGGCGGCGGGTCGTTGACCCGCTGGGACCGCGATGCTAGAGATCGGGCCCACCACCGGCAACAGCCGTTGCAGAGCACGCAACGCCAGGACGCAGGAAGCAGGACGCAGGAACCAGGACGCAGGGCTCCGGACGGCAGGGCCGGGGCGCAGAGGAGGAGCCGTGGGAGACCCGTCGACCGCCCGGCCGCGCGCGTACGACGCCGACGACGTCGAGGTGCTCGGCCCGTCGGCGAAGGGCGTCCCCGTCGACGCCTGGGGGTCCTCGGGCCGCCGGCTCGTCGAGCAGGGGCGCACGCTCGGCGCGATGCCCACGCCCCTGCTGACGCTGGACCGCGGCGCCGTCGCCGGCAACGTCGCGGCGATGGCGACCTGGACCCGCGAGGCCGGCGTCGAGCTCGCGCCGCACGGCAAGACGACGATGGCGCCCTCGCTGTGGCGCCAGCAGCTCGACGCCGGCGCCTGGGGCATCACCGTCGCGACGCCGTGGCAGCTCCTCGTCGCCCTCGAGCACGGGGTGCCGCGGGTCCTGATGGCCTTCAACCTCGTCCACCCGGACGTGCTCGAGCACCTCGCGAGGACGCCCCGCACCGCCGAGGTCGCCGTCTGGGTCGACGGCACCGAGGCGGTCGCCCTGATGAGCCGCCACCTGGCCGGGGCCGTGCAGCCCCTCGACGTGGTGGTGGAGCTCGGCGCGCCCGGCGGGCGCACCGGCGCCCGCACCACGGCCCGGGCCCTGGAGGTGGCCCGCGCCGTGCGGGAGGCGCCGGGGCTGCGCCTGGCCGGCGTCGGCGGGTACGAGGGCGCCCTCGCCCACGACGCCGGGCCGGGCAGCCTCGACGTCGTCCGCGGCTACCTCGAGGACCTCGCCGGCCTGCACGCCGCCGTCCTCGCCGAGGGCCTGGCGGACGACCCGCCCCCGGGGGGCCTGCTGCTCACCGCGGGCGGCAGCGCCTACTTCGACCTGGTCGCCCAGGTGCTCGCGCCGCTGCACGACCCCGACGGCGCGCGCGGGACCCCCGTGCACGTGCTCGTGCGGGCTGGGGCCTACGTCGCCCACGACGACGGCTTCTACCGGGGCATCACGCCCATGGCCCGGGGCGAGTCCGGGCGGCTCGTCTCGGCGATCCACGGCTGGGCGCGCGTGCTCTCGCGCCCGGAGCCCGGGCTGGCGCTGCTGGACGCCGGCAAGCGCGACCTGCCTTTCGACGAGGGGCTGCCGGAGGTGCAGGCCCTGCGCGCGCAGGGCACCGGCCCGACGACCGAGCTGCGCGGCGCGCAGGTGAGCGCCCTCAACGACCAGCACGCCTTCGTCCGCCTGGAGCCGCAGGCGCAGCACGTCGCGGTGGGCGACGTCCTGCGCCTCGGCCTCTCCCACCCCTGCACGGCGTTCGACAAGTGGCAGCTGGTCCCCGTCGTCGACGACGCGCACGCGGAGCAGCCGGTCGTCGTCGACCTCGTCCGCACGTGCTTCGGGTGACCGCGTGCTGGGGATGACCGGGGCCCGCGGGTGAGCGAGGCGCCGGCTGCCACCCGTGCGCTGCTCGTGCGCGGGGCGCTGCTCGTCGACGGCACGGGGGCGCCCGCGCGCCGCGGCGACCTGCTGGTCGAGGGCGGCCGCATCGCCGCCGTGGACGGCCCCGGGCGCCTGCGCGCACCGGGCGGGGCGCGGGTGCTGGAGGCCGACGGGCTGGCGCTGACGCCCGGGTTCATCGACATGCACGCGCACTCCGACCTGGCCGTCCTCACCGACGCCGAGCACCTGTCGCGCACGACCCAGGGCATCACCACCGAGGTGCTGGGCCAGGACGGGCTGTCCTACGCCCCGGTCGACGACGCCGCCCTGCCGGTGCTGCGCGCCCAGCTCGCGGGCTGGAACGGGGACCCGACGGGCCTGGCGTGGAGCTGGCGCGGGGTCGGGGAGTACCTCGACGCCGTGGACCGCGGCGCCGCCGTCAACGTCTGCTACCTCGTGCCGCAGGGCACGGTGCGGATGCTCGTGGTGGGCACGCAGGACCGTCCGCCCACGCACGACGAGCTGCGGGCCATGCGGGGGCTGGTCGACGCGGGCCTGCGCGAGGGCGCCGTCGGGATGTCCAGCGGCCTGACCTACACGCCCGGGATGTACGCGAGCACCGAGGAGCTGGTCGCCCTCTGCGAGGTCGTCGCCGCGCACGGCGGCTTCTACGCCCCGCACCAGCGCTCCTACGGCCGCGGGGCGCTGGAGGCCTACGCCGAGGTGGTGGACGTCGCGCGCCGCGCCGGCTGCGCGCTGCACCTGACGCACGCGACGATGAACTTCCCCGTCAACGCCGGGCGCGCCGGCGAGCTGCTCGACCTCGTGGACGCCGCGGAGGCGAGCGGGGTGGACGTCACCCTGGACTCCTACCCCTACCTGCCGGGCTCGACGACGCTCGCGGCGCTGCTGCCGAGCTGGTCGGGCGCCGGCGGGCCCTCCGCCGTCCTGGCGCGGCTGGAGGACGCCGAGGAGCGCCGGCGCCTCCGGCAGGACCTGGAGGTCACCGGCTCCGACGGATGCCACGGCGTGCCGGTCGACTGGGGCTCCCTGCAGGTCAGCGGCGTGCGGGACCCCGGGCTCGCGGACGTCGTCGGGGCCACGCTGGCCGAGCTGGCCACCCGCCGGGGGCAGCCGCCCTTCGACGTCTTCGTCGACGTGCTGCGGCGCGACCGGCTGGGCACCACGGTGATCCAGCACGTCGGCCACGAGGAGAACGTGCAGACCGTGATGCGCCACCGCCGCCACATGGTCGGCAGCGACGGCCTGCTCGTGGGCGAGCGGCCGCACCCGCGGGCCTGGGGGACCTTCCCGCGGTACCTGGCGCGGTACGTGCGCGAGCTCGGGGTGCTGGGGCTGGAGGAGTGCGTCGCGCGCATGACCGGTCGGCCCGCAGCCCGCCTCGGCCTGCACGACCGGGGGGTGCTGCGCCCCGGTGCGGTCGCCGACCTCGTCCTCCTCGACCCCGACGAGGTCGCCGACGAGGCGACCTTCGCCGAGCCCCGGCTCCCGGCCCGGGGCATCCCGCACGTCCTCGTGGCCGGGGTCCCCGTCGTGGAGGACGGCGCCCGGACCGGTGCCGTGCCGGGGCGGAGCCTGCGACGCGGGGCGCGCGGGACCGGCTGAGCCCGCGCGAGGTCGGGGTGGGCGCGGGACGCCTGCGCCCCGGGAGCCCTGCGGCCCGGCCCCTGCGCCCCGGGCCCCCCTGTGCGACATGCCTGGTGCGTCTGCACAACCGCGTTGTGCACTGCACAACGCCGGGGGCTCGGGCGTGGCACCGCGCTCCCGGCCCTTCCTACCGTCCGCCGACGACGTGGTCGTGCACCGCGACCCGCCCGGCCGAGAGAAGGACGACGATGAAGCGTGCGCACGTGCTCGCCGCCGCAGGGGCCGTCACGCTGGCTCTGACGGCGTGCTCCCCGACGCAGGTCAGCAGCTCCGGCTCCGAGGAGGACCTGCAGGACGGGACCCTGCGGGTCTGGCTGTTCAACGAGGTCGACCAGGCTCCCAAGGAGGCGGTGGTCGACGCGGCTGTCGAGGAGTTCGAGGGCGACCACGACGGCCTCACCGTCGAGGTCCAGTACATCCCCGTCGAGTCGCGCGCCGAGCGCTTCACCGCCGCCTTCAACGACCCGAGCTCGGCCCCGGACGTCGCCGAGATCGGCAACACCGACCTCGCCGGGTACGTCGCGGCCGGCGGCCTCGCCGACGTCTCCACAGCGCTCGAGGAGTGGGACTCCGCGGACGACCTCGACCAGGACGCGGTCGCGACGACGCAGGTCGACGGCGCCGGCTACGCGATCCCGTGGTTCGTCGGCGTCCGCGCGCTCTTCTACCGCACCGACGTCTTCGACCAGCTGGGCCTCCAGCCGCCCACGACGATGGACGAGATCGCCGAGGCGGGGCGGGCCGTGCACGCCGCCGACCCGGGGATGGTGGGGGTCGCGGCGGGCGGCGCGTACCAGTTCGCCGCGATGCCCTACATCTGGGCGCACGGCGGCGCGCTCGCCGAGGAGGTCGGGGACGGCTTCGAGAGCCGCATCTCCACCCCTGAGTCGCAGGAGGGCGTGGCCGCGTACACCGAGCTGCTGGCGGACGACATCTGCCCGCCGCAGACCTGCGCGGAGTGGGGCGGCAACGACTCCGTCGAGCAGTTCTCCTCCGGCGGGGCCGGGATGACCTTCGGCGGGAACTTCAACCTGGCCGCCGTCGACGACTCGGTCGTCGGGGACTCCTACGGCGTCCTGCCCGTCCCCGGCACGGAGGCGGGGTCGGTGGCGCCCGCCTTCGCGGGCGGCAACCACCTCGCCGTCCTGGCCAGCACCGAGCGCCAGAGCCTCGCGACGGAGTTCGCCGAGCTGCTCGCCGGCCCGGACTACCAGCGCCAGATGTTCGACGCCATGGGCAACCTGCCGACCCTGTCCTCCGTCCGCGGCGAGGTCGCCGAGGCCGCACCCCAGACCGCGCCCTTCATCGAGATGCTCGAGGCCGGCACGGACTTCGTCCCGGTCACCGCGGCGTGGGGCGCGATCGACGCGGACGGCGTCGTCGTGGACATGCTCCAGTCCGTCGCGACCGGCCGGGCCGACGTGGCGCAGGCCACCGCGACGGCGGCGGAGCAGATGGACGCCGCGTTCGCGGCGCAGTGACGTGGCCGTCCTCAGGGGTGACGCCCCTGCCCCTGCCCCTGCCCCTGCCCCCGCCCCCGCCGCCCGGCGGGGGCGGGGGCGGCTCGGGGCCCGGCGGGTCGAGCCCTGGCTCTTCCTCGCCCCGGCGGGCGTGGTGCTCCTCGCCCTGCTCGGGTACCCGCTGTACCAGCTCGTGCTCATCTCGTTCTTCGACTACGGGCAGGCGCAGGTCAGCGGCGGTGCACCGCTGCTGTTCACCGGCCCGGAGAACTACACCTCGCTGCTCGCCTCGGCGGAGTTCTGGCGCGTGGTCACCAACACCACCGGTTTCGCCGGCGCCTGCGTGCTCACCACGCTCGGGGTGGGCGGCGGCCTCGCCGTCCTGGCCACCCGGCTGCGCCCCTGGGTGCGCAAGGTGCTGTTCACCGTCTCGCTCGGGGCCTGGGCCACGCCGGCCGTCACGGGCTCCGCCGTCTGGCTCTTCCTGTTCGACCCGACGCTCGGCCTGGTGAACCAGGCGCTCGTCGGCCTGGGGCTCGAGTCCTTCGCGGGGCACTCCTGGACCTACGGGCGCTGGTCCGCCTTCGGGCTGGTCGGCGCCGAGGTCGTCTGGTGCTCGTTCCCCTTCGTCATGGTGACCGTCTACGCGGGGCTGCTCGCCATCCCGCAGGACGTCCTGGAGGCGGCGCGCCTGGACGGCGCCGGGACGGCCCGGCTGGTCCGCTCGATCATGGTGCCGCTGCTGCGGCCCGTCCTGATCATCGTGACCATCCAGTCCATCATCTGGGACATCAAGGTCTTCACCCAGATCTACGTCATGACCGGCGGCGGCGGCATCGGCGGCCAGAACCTGACGCTCAACGTCTACAGCTACCAGGAGGCGTTCGCCTCCAGCCGCTACGGCGCCGGGGCGGCCATCGGCGTCGTCATGACGCTGATCCTGCTCGCCATCACGGCCGGGTACCTGCGCGCCCTGCGCCGCAACGGGGAGGTCCTGTGAGCCAGATCGCCCAGCCCGAGCCGCTCGTGGCCGGGGACGTCCGGAGCGGGGACGGCGCGCGGTCGCCCGTGCGCCGCCGTCCCCGCCCGCGCCGCTCCGTGCTGCCCGACGTCGCCGGGCTCCTCGTCGCCCTCGTCGTCGCCTTCCCGCTCTACTGGATGGTGCTGTCGGCGCTCAAGCCGAGCACGGCGCTGAACTCCGGCGACGCCGCCCCGTACACGCTGGACCCGACCCTGGACGCGTTCCGGCGCGTGCTCACGGTCGACTCCTTCGGCCGCTACTTCCTGAACTCGCTGGTGGTCGCGCTGCTGGTGGTCGTCCTGTCCACCGCCTGCGCGTTCCTGGCGTCCGTGGCGCTGACGCGCTACCGCTTCCGGCTGCGGACGACCGTCGTCGTCGCGGTCCTCGTCGCCCAGATGGTGCCCGTGGAGGGCCTGGCCATCCCGCTGTTCTTCCTCTTCCGCAACATCGGGACGGTCGCCCCGCCGCTGGGGCTGAACCACCTCGGCTCGCTCGTGCTCGTCCACCTCACCTTCTCGATCCCCTTCGCGGTGTGGATGCTCCGGGGCTTCGTCGCCGCGGTGCCCGAGGAGCTGGAGGAGGCCTCGCGCCTCGACGGCGCGAGCAGCTGGCGGATCGTGCGGTCGGTCATCTTCCCGCTCGTCGCGCCCGGCGTCGTGGCCGCCTCGATCTTCTCCTTCATCTCCACCTGGAACGACTTCCTGTTCGCGAGGACCTTCATCATCTCGGCGCAGGAGAACCAGACGCTGCCGATCGCGATCCTCGGCTTCTTCCGCCCCGACGGGAACGACTGGGGCGGGATCATGGCCGGCTCGGTCCTGATGACCCTGCCGGTGCTGGTCTTCTTCGTGCTGGTCCAGCGGCACCTCGTCTCGGGGCTCGCGGGAGCGGTGAAGGGATGAGCGCCGAGAGGCAGGAGGCGGGCGACGACCTCGGCCACCCCGTGCACGGGCTCGTGCCGCGCCCGACCAGCGCCTCGGCGTGGGCGGGGCACGTCGTCCTCCCCGACGGCGCGGTCGTCCGGGCGGACCCGGCGCTGCGGGACGCCGCGCGGACCTGGCGCCGCACCTGCGAGGACGCCTTCGGCGTGGCCTGGGACCTGCGCACGACCGGGGCGGGCGGGCCCGGCCCCCTCGTCGGGACGGACCTGGTGCTGGACCCGGCGCTGCCGGCGGGCGGCTACGTCGTCAGCGCCCGTCCCGGCGCGGGGCGGGTGGACGTCCGGTGCGCGGACGCGGCCGGCTCGCACGCCGCCGTCACGACCCTGCGGCAGCTGCTCGGGCCGCCCGCCTACCGCCGGGCCGGCCAGGGCGTCGTCCGGGTGCCGTGCGGGGAGGTCGTGGACTCCCCGCGCTACGCCTGGCGCGGGGTGATGCTGGACGTGGCACGCCACTTCATGCCCAAGGACGGGGTGCTCCGCTTCGTCGAGCTGGCGGCCGAGCACAAGCTCGACGTCGTCCAGCTGCACCTGACCGACGACCAGGGGTGGCGCGTCGAGGTGCGGAGCCGTCCGCGCCTGACGCAGGTGGGCGGCTGGCGCCCCGGCTCCGGCGTGGGCACCTGGCGCGCCGGCCGCACGGACGCCACCCCGCACGGCGGCTGGTACACCCAGGAGGACCTCCGCGAGGTGGTGGCCCACGCGGCGTCCCTCGGCGTCACGGTGGTGCCCGAGATCGACGTGCCCGGCCACAGCCAGGCGGCCGTGTCGGCCTACCCGCACCTGGGCACGACCGGGCAGGACCCGGGGGTCCGGTCCGCGTGGGGCATCAGCGAGGACGTGCTGCGCCCGACCGAGGAGGTGCTGGACTTCTACCGCGGCGTGCTCGACGAGCTCCTGGACGTCTTCCCGTCCCCGGTGGTCTGCCTCGGGGGCGACGAGGTCCCGACGACCCGGTGGGCGCAGGACCCGGTGCTCGTGCAGCAGGCGCAGGACCTCGGCCTGGCGCAGGTGGGGGACCTGCACGGCTGGTTCGTCGCCCGGCTCGCCGACCACCTCGCCTCCCGGGGGCGGCGGGCGAGCGTCTGGGACGAGGCGATGAGCGACCTGCTGCCCGGGGACGCCGTCGTCTGCTCCTGGCGGGGCGTGGCGCAGGGGGCGCAGGCCCTCGCCGACGGGCGCGACGTCGTCCTGTCGCCGGAGCAGTCGGTCTACCTCGACCACCGCGCCGGGGACGGGCCGGACGAGCCGGTCCCGGTCGGCTTCGTCCGCACGGTCGACGACGTCTACGCCTTCGACCCCGAGCCCCCGCCCGTGCGCGAGGCGCTGGGGAGCGCCGGCCGCCTCCTCGGCGCGCAGGCCGCCGTCTGGACCGAGCACCTCGACTCCGGTCGACGGGTCGACTTCGCGACGTTCCCGCGCCTGGCGGCCTTCGCCGAGGTGGTCTGGACCGACCCGGGGCGCCGGGACGCGGAGGACTTCCGCCGCCGCCTGGCCGAGCACCACGGCCCGCGGCTGGCGGCGCGCGGCGTCGAGCAGCGCCCCGAGGGCGGCCCGCACCCGTGGCAGCGGCGACCGGGCGTCGAGGGCTGGCCCCGCGACCTCGCCGCCGAGCGGGAGGCCGGCGGCTGGGCGGGCGTCGGCGGGTGGAGCCCCTCCGACGACCACGGCGCCCTCGGATGAGCGCCGGCCCGACGACGGCGCCGGCGCGCAACGCCGGGATGTCGGTGCGGCGCGCCCTAGCGGTCCTCGACCAGGTGGCGCGCTCCTCCCGGGAGGGCTCGGGGGGCTGCACCCTCACCGAGCTGGCGTCGGCGCTGGAGCTCGACAAGAGCACGGTGCTGCGCCTCGCCGGCCCGCTCCTCGACGTCGACCTCCTGCACCGCGACCCGGCGACGGGGCGGTACCTGCTCGGCCACCACGCCCTGCGCCTCGGGCAGGACTACCTGGAGGGCCTCGACCTGCGGGCCGTGGCGGCGCCGCACCTCGGGCGGCTGCTGGAGCGCACGGGGAGCACCTGCCACCTCGTCGTCCGCGACGGCACGGACGTCGTCTACGTCGACAAGAAGGAGAACACCACGGTGGTGCGCATGGCCTCGCGCATCGGCCACCGGCTCCCGCTCTCCTGCACCGCCGTCGGCAAGGCCGTCCTCGCCGCCTCCCCGCGGGAGCTGACCGACGCCGTCGTCGCCGCGGGGCTGCGCCCCATGACCCCGCGCACGCTCACCGACCCCGACGCCCTGCGCGCCGACCTCGAGGTGACGCGCCGCCGCGGCTACGCGATCGACGACGGCGAGAACGAGCCCGACGTGCGCTGCGTCGCCGCGCCCGTCTTCGACCACCAGGAGCAGGCAGCCGGCGCCGTCTCGGTCTCGGACCTCGCCTCCCACACCTCGGCGGCGCGGGTGCGCGAGCTCGGCGCCGTCGTGCGGGCCGCCGCGGACGCGATCTCCGTCGACATGGGCTCCCGGCGCCGCGCCGGCCCGCCGCGGGGCTGAGCCGGGCGGGGCGGGGCTGAGCCGGCCCGACGGCTCAGGACGTCGGACGCACCCGGCCGAGCTCCGCGGTGCGCAGCCGGCGCGTGCAGTACGCCTCGACGTCGCCGGTGGCGCGCGCGACGCGCTCGAGGCTGAAGACGGGCGGCTCGAGCCCGGCGTCCAGGTGCTCGCGCAGGTGCGGCGGCAGCGGCACCGAGGAGTCGACGCGGCGGGCCACGAGGTAGGCCACCGACTCGGCCTCCCACTCCTCGACGTCGTGCGCGACGCCGCGCCGGTCGGGCCACCACAGCGGGTCCGGCGTCCCGAGGTGGCCGCACAGGACGTGGGCCACCCCGTGCGCCAGCGCGACGAGGCGCGCCCGGGCGTCGAGGCCCTCGGCGAGGACGACGTCGTAGCGCAGCGGCACCTGCTCGACGACCGTCTGCTGCCGGCCGCCGCGGGCCCGGCGCTCGCGCCGCAGGCTCCGGCCGGTGGCGGCCCGCGCCGAGCCGGCCTGCTGCGACCCGAGCCGGCCGGTGGAGACCCGGACGCCGAGGCCGACGAGGTTGTCCACGAGCCGGTCCAGGCGCAGCTGGGCGTCGGCCTCGCTGCCGAAGGGGACGGCGGAGGGCTCGGTCACCTCGGGCGGCAGCGGCGGGGCGCCGTCGAGCGGCTCGGTGTCCGAGACGTCGTAGACGACCACCACCGAGCCGCGCGGCTGGGGCACCAGGAGGGGCTGCGCGTCGGCGCGCACGATCCTGCCGTGGACGTCGCGCCAGCGGGCGGCCGTCAGGACGTGCGTCGAGCCCGGCCTCTGCACGTCGAGCAGCACGACGTCGTAGGGCGCGTACCGGCGGGAGGAGCCGGCGAAGCGCAGCAGGTCCCGGTACTGCGCCGAGGTCCGGTAGCGATGCGCGCCGCGGACCAGGTCGTCGACCGACTGCCGGGCCGCCTCGGCGACCGACGCCCCGGAGGCGTCCTCGTCGTCCAGCCCGAGCTCGAGCTGGCCCTCCAGGTCCAGCTCGAGCGAGCTCTGGCCGAACAGGCCCCCCGCGCCGGTGCTCACCTGCGAATGCTGGCACGCGCTCACGTCGTCGGCCCGGCACGTCTCGCCCCCGCCGCCGCGGCCCTCGTGACCGCAGCCGGGGCGTGCGCACATGTGCGTACGTCCCCACCTCCGGGGCGGCGCTCGACTCCTGGCGCCCGCCGGCGCCGGACGGCCCGTCCGGCGCGCGCGGATCCCGGAGGAGGTGCCATGGGCGAGCGCGACGGCCGGCGCTGCGAGGCGCGGGCCGCCGGTCCGGGGTGCCGGCCCCGGCCGGGAGCGGTCCTCGGCCCACCCGGGACCGCGCCGGTCCCCGGCCTGGAGGTCGTCCTGGTCGGCGGCTAAGACGGGGCGGCGTTCCTCCACCGCCACCCGCTCCTGCCCGGGCTGGCCGTCGGGACGTCCAGGGAGAGCTCGCCGGGCGAGCTCTCCCTGGACCTGGAGTGGCCCGCCCGCCTCACCGGTCGAGCCGTCCTCGACGTGGCCGCCCTGCCCGCGGGGTGGAGCAGGCTGGAGGTGGCCGGGGTGGTGGTCCCCGCCGAGGTGCGCCGCCGCGACCACCGCAGGGCCGTGCTGCGGTGGCTCGACCCGCAGGGCTGCTCGACGGGGACGGGACCCGGTCCGGGAGCGCTCCCCGCGACCGTCCTCGGCGCCGTGGGCGACGCGGCGCGGACCGCCTGGCGGCGCCGGCGCGGGACCTCCCCCGGTCCGCGCGGTCACCGGCGCGCGAGCGGGGAGATCCGCTGACACGCGGGCGGCGCGGGGCGTAGCGTCCGACCACCACCTGCAGCGAGCGGGATGGGGGCCCGGAGTGCTGACCAGCGCGGGACCTGCGCGAAGCCCTGTCCGTGGCCGGCACGGCTGTCGACTGCCGCACGCTGGCCGACGTCCAGGACCACCTGCTGCCCGAGCTGGCGCACCTGTGCCGGGCCGAGCACGCGATCCACCACCAGATGAGCCTCGAGACGCTCGAGGAGTACGGCGTGGTGCGGCCGGTCCAGGCCTTCCCGCTGCAGCGCGTCGCGGAGCACGCGGCGTTCCAGGCCCAGCACCCCTTCGTGCAGCACCCCACCGCGGTCGACGAGCGCGGGGCCCTGCGCGTCTCCGACCTGGTCGGCCGTCGGGAGTGGCTCTCGTCCGCGGTCTACGACGGCTGCTTCCACGCCATGGGCGTCGTCGACCAGATGACCACCCTCCTCGGCGTCCGCGACGGGTGCCGCCACGGCCTGAGCCTCGCGCGCCCGGGACGCGCCTTCGCCGACCGGGACCGGGACCTGCTCCTGCTCGTGCGCCCGCACCTCACCGCGGCGGTCCGCTCGGGCCTCACCAGCGCGACGCCCTACGAGGCGATCCGCGTGGGCGCGCAGCCGGTCGTGCTGACCGTGTCCGGCGAGGCGCTCCCCCGCCGCGCACGGGTCTGACGGCGCGCGAGTGGGAGGTGCTGGCCCTGGTGGCCACCGGGCTGACGAGCGCCCAGGCGGGGCGGCGCCTCGGCATCAGCGCGCGGACCGTGGACGAGCACGTCGAGCACGTGCACGCCGAGCTCGGCGCGACCTGCCGGCTCGACGCCGTGGCGCGCGCCCGGGAGCTGCGGCAGCCGAGCTGGTGACGGCGCGCGCGCCCCGCGGACGCGCAGCTCCTCGGGTCCGCGAGAGCGCGCACGGCGAGCCCCGCCGGAGGAGGGCGGCGGCGCCCGCGGCCACCGGGTCGGAGGCGGCGGCCGGACCCACGAGGCCCTCGACGCCCAGGTGCCCGTCGTGGGGACGACGCCGGGGCGCGCGGATCCGTGCACCGAACCTCTCCCGGACCCCTGTCGTCGACGGTGCATCTGCCCTACTGTCACCGCGTGAGCGGACCGCTCAGATTCGCTCACGCGGCGTCAGACGGCGTCGTGCGCCCGACGAAGGGACCTCCGTGCCGCCCGCCACCTCCACCCCCCGCTCCTCCGGCACCTGGGTCCGCGAGTACGAGGACGAGGTGCTGGGCCGCCTGCGCCGGCTGTCCGAGCTGGCCGCCGACGGCGGCCTCGACGAGGCGACGGCCCTCGTGGCCGACTGCGTGGCCTCGGGCGGGGTGGTGCACGCGTTCGGCACCGGCCACTCCGAGGCCTTCGCCATGGAGGTCGCGGGACGCGCGGGCGGGCTCATCCCGACCAACCGCGTCGCGCTGCGCGACGCCGTCCTCCTGGGCGACCACGAGATCGACGAGCTGTACGGCCGACCGCCGCTGGAGCGCGACCCGGCCATCGCCGAGGACCTGTTCGCCACCATCCCGCGCCAGGACGGCGACGTCTTCGTCATCGCCTCGAACTCCGGCGTCAACGGCTCGGTCGTCGGGGTCGCGCTGCTCGCCAAGCAGCACGGCCACCCCGTCATCGCCGTGACCAGCCTCGAGCACACGGCCGCCGTCCAGCCCAAGCACCCGAGCGGCAAGCGCCTGTCCGAGGTCGCCGACGTCGTCCTGGACAACCTCGCGCCCTACGGCGACGCCACGCTGACGTCGGTCGGCGACGTCGCCGTCGGCGCCGTCTCCTCCCTGACCTCCGCCTACCTCGCGCAGCTGCTGACCATCGGCGCCTCCCAGCTCCTGGCCGAGCGCGGCCAGGAGGCGCCCCTCTACGTCTCCGCCAACGTCCCCGGCGGCGACGACCACAACCACGAGCTCGAGGCCCGCTACGGCGACCGCATCCGCCGCGGGGCCTGACAGCACCACGACGAGCCGCCGGGCCGGCCGTCCGGCGCAGCCACCAGACCAGCCGTCCGACACAGCCGTCGGGCCGGTCGCCCACCCGGGCGCCGCCCGCACCCAGCCGAGCACCGCGTCGCACCCCGAGAGGACATCCCCATGAGCCCCGTCGAGAGCAGCAGGACCCCCCTTCAGCGCCGCGCCTTCCTTAAGGCGGTCACCGCCGGCGCCGTCGTCACGCCCTTCGGCCTGTCCCTCGCCTCGTGCGCCGCGGGCGGCAGCGGGCCGAGCACCGGCGGCGGGGGCGGGGGCGGCGGCGCGACCGGCGAGGTGAGCGACACCAACCCGTTCGGGGTCGCGGCGGACTCGACCGTCGAGGCCATCATCTTCGACGGCGGGTACGGCACCGACTACGCCTCCTTCGCCGCGAACCTGCTGCAGGAGAACCAGGACGGCGTCACCGTGGACGTCACCGGCTCCACGCAGATCGCCCAGCAGATGCAGCCGCGCTTCGTGGGCGGCAACCCGCCGGACCTGCTCGACAACAGCGGCGCCAACGCCATCGGCATCTCCACGATCGCGGCGCAGCTCGAGGACCTCACCGAGGTGATCGAGGCCGTCAACACCGACGGCACGACCATCGCGGACACGCTCTACCCCAACGTGCTCGGCGTCGGCGAGTACGACGGGCGCCTGGTCGCCATCAACTACGTGCTCACCGTCTACGCGCTCTGGTACTCCCAGTCGCTCTTCGAGCAGAACGGCTGGACCGCACCGACGACGTGGGACGAGGCGCTCGAGCTCGGCGCCGCCGCGCAGGAGCAGGGCCGCTACCTGTTCACGTGGGGCAAGGAGGCGGCGTCGTACTACCTGACGATGGCCGTGGACTCGGCCATCAAGGAGGGCGGCGACGAGGTCCGCCTCCAGATGTCCAACCTCCAGCCCGACGCCTGGAGCGGCGAGGCCATCACCGCGGTGCTCGCGGCGATGGAGCAGGTCGTCGCCCGCGGCTACATGCGCCCCGGCGGCGCCGGCACGCAGTTCACGCAGGCGCAGGCGCAGTGGAGCCAGGCGCAGGAGGCGCTGATGTACCCCTCGGGCTCCTGGATCGAGAACGAGATGGCCGACGCCACGGCCGACGGCTTCGCGATGACGGGCGCACCCGCGCCGGTCGTCACGTCCGGGTCGGCGCTGCCCTTCGAGGCGATCAACAACACGCCCAACGAGCCGTTCGTCGTCCCGAGCCAGGGCGCCAACGCCGCGGGCGGCAAGGAGATGCTCCGCGTCATGCTCTCGCCGGAGACGGCGACGGAGTTCGCGCGCACCAAGCTGGCCTCCACGATCGTCTCGGGCACCGTCCCCGAGGACGCCTTCGGCTCGACGGCCCTCGCGGCGCAGGTGGCCATGCTGGAGGCCGCCGGCACCGACACCTTCAACTACAACTTCGTCGCCACCTACGGCATGACGCAGGACATCAACGTCCTGTGGAACACCTTCCTGTCGGGCGGCTCCGACGCCGCGATGCTCGCGCAGGGCATGCAGGAGCTCTTCGACCGCATCCGCGAGGACGACTCGGTCGTCAAGGTCGAGGTGAGCTGATGACCCAGACCGGCCCGATGACGGCGGCGGTCCCCGCCGGCGGGACGCCGCAGGAGGGCTCCGCCGGTGGGGGCAGGAGGCCGGCCCGCCGCCGACGGGCCGGTCTGGACCGGATCAGCCTCATGGTCGTGTTCCTGGGGCTGCCGTTCCTCTTCTACGTCCTGATGGTCCTGTACCCCTTCACGCAGGCGACCTACTACTCGCTCACCGCGTGGACGGGGTTCAGTCCCGAGCAGCCGTTCGTGGGCCTGGGGAACTACGCCCGGCTGGCCTCGGACGGCCAGTTCCGCACCGCCCTCGGCAACAGCCTGACCCTGCTCGTCGTCGTGCCGGCGGTCGTGATGGTGGCGAGCTTCGCCCTGGCCTGCCTGCTCACCTTCGGCGGGTCGACGTCCGGGTCCGTGCGAGGGCTGCGGGGGACGGCGTTCTACCGGGTCGTCTCCTTCTTCCCCTACGTCGTGCCCGCCATCGTCATCGGCATCATCTGGGCCCAGGTCTACGACCCCTCGGGCGGTCTGCTCAACGGCGTGCTCACCGCCGCGGGCGCCGACCGCTTCACCGACTTCGCCTGGCTCGGCGACGTCGACACCGCGATGGGCGCGAGCATCGCCGTCATCGTCTGGGCCTTCATCGGCTTCTACATGGTGCTGTTCGTCGCGGCGATCCAGAGCATCGAGCCCGAGCTGTTCGAGGCCGCGCGCCTCGACGGCGCGGGCCGGGTCCGCTCGGCGCTCAGCGTCGCGCTGCCCGGCATCGCCGGCAGCGTGCGCACCGCCTACGTCTACATGGGCATCCTCGCCCTGGACGCGTTCGTCTACATGCAGGCGCTGAACCCGAGCGGCGGCCCGTCGAGCTCGACGCTCGTCGTCACGCAGCAGATCTTCTCCACCGCGTTCTCCCAGGGGCAGTTCGGGGTCGCGTGCGCCATGGGCGTCGTCCTCGCGGTGGTGACGCTGCTCTTCGTCGGACTCGTCTTCGCCGTCTTCCGGCTGCTCGGGGTGCGGGGAGGTGCGCGCGGATGAGCGTCGTGGCCGACCGGCCCGCGCGGGGTGCGCGGACGACGGGGGACCGCCGCGGCGAGGGCCGCCGGGGCGGGCGCGGGGACGGGGCCGTCGGCGCCGCGTCGCAGGTCGTCCTCGTGATCTGGACCGTGGTGATCCTCGCGCCGCTGCTGTGGACCCTGATGTCGTCGTTCAAGACGACGGAGGAGATCTTCGCCTCGCCGTTCTCGCTGCCGAGCTCGCTGCAGTTCCAGAACTACGTCAACGCGTGGACGCTGGCCGGCATCGGCCGCTACTTCCTGAACTCCGTCCTCGTGGTCACGGGCGCCCTCGTGCTGACGATGCTGCTCGGGTCGATGTCGGCCTACGTGCTGGCGCGCTTCCCCTTCCCCGGCCGGGCCGCGGTGCGCACGCTCGTCGTGGCGGGGCTGACCTTCCCGATCTTCCTCGCCGTGGTGCCGCTGTTCTTCATCCTCCAGCAGGCGGGGCTGCTCAACACCCTGCCCGGCCTGGTGGCGGCGTACACCGCGTACGCCTACCCCTTCACCGTCTTCTTCCTCATGAGCTTCTTCGAGGACCTGCCGGAGGAGATCGCCGAGGCGGCGTCCATCGACGGCGCGAGCGAGTGGCGGACCTTCTTCCAGGTGATGCTCCCGATGGCGCGCCCCGGCATGGCGGCGGTGGCCATCCTCAACTTCGTCGGGCTGTGGAACCAGTTCCTGCTGCCGGTGGTGCTCAACTCCGACCAGAACAACTACGTGCTGACCCAGGGGATGGCGTCCTTCGCCTCGCAGGCGGGCTACGCCGTCGACTTCGGGGCGCTGTTCGCGGGTGCCGTCACGACGATCGTCCCGGTCCTCGTCGTCTACCTCGTGTTCCAGAACCGCCTGCAGGGCTCGGTCACCCAGGGGGGCGTCAAGTGAGCCTGTGCGTCGAGGTGCTCGGCAGCGCCGAGGAGATCGGACGCCGGGCCGCGCAGCTGGTCCTCGACGAGCTGGCCGCGGGGCGGCTGCGCACCTTCGGGGTGGCCACGGGCTCCTCGCCCGCGCCGGTCT
>Ga0210040_10001482_pt1 | contig 35359 bp, 19 predicted proteins | sample CryGeyCG12114_NA_FD_185462 | JGI IMG/M metagenome (GOLD analysis project Ga0210040, IMG submission 185462) | Groundwater microbial communities from aquifer - Crystal Geyser CG19_WC_8/21/14_NA (SPAdes) (version 2) | ecosystem: Environmental > Aquatic > Deep subsurface > Groundwater | place: USA...
AATGTGTGGGCTCATGTATGATGAAGTCAAGTGTCTTAAAAAGTTTCAATGTCTATAGACCAATTCTCTCATGAGTCTCATATATGTAGAGAGACAAGACACTTTTTATACCCGGGTAGGTAATCTTACGTAACATTTGGATAGTACGGCTACATATTTGAATTCCACTTTTTGAGATGGAAAAAATACTATATAAGCAGGTCAGGTAGCCAAATGTGTGCAACCACGGCTAAAATAAAATGATACGGTAGTTTTTCTTGCCATTTTAGTAACCCAGTTATGTAAAGTAGTAAGTTTTTTGTTTACTTCTTTAGTAAACGGGATTGACTGACTGAATATTTTGAAAAATTTGTTCACATAAGCCAAGAACATGAAATGAATACATAAGAAGGAATTATATTTGCAAAGTTGTTTTATTTATGTCCTAGTTTTACCTTTTTGATTTGTCTGCCGATAGATGTGAATGGCAATTCATATTCATATTATTCATATCCTCAATAGTTTGTTGTTAGAGTGTACATGTGTGCCGGGTTTGTTTACAGGGTTGGCAATTGGAACAATTTTTTTCTCAGTCACTCAGTCAGTGCTTATTATAAGGTTGGAAATAGACCTAATTTTTTCGTGTTGATTGACATGAGAGATAAAATGTTACTTTTTTCCGAAAGTAAAGCTCATCATTTATTTCTTACTCACAATGTCTTGTGTTTACCTGTTTGGTCTATCAGATAGTAAGTTAGTTATAAAGTAAAAGTAGTATAAAATAGTGAATGGAGAAAATTGTAATGCCTGGCTAAATGAGATTTTTATGAGAGTTTAATATTCTCCAAAGGAGTCATCTTACATGTCTGATGCATTAGTTTCACTACCTCTTATGTTCACGCGTTGAAGAAACCATTTTTTGATATAGTACAGGAAATTCCCCAGGGCTCAATAAAAGTATCTAATAGACCCACAATTTTTCATACCGTTTTATGCACAAGTTTTCTCTCAAAAGTTTACACTGTGAAAAAATTCATCTTGTTTCACCTACTACTTACTTACTTACTAACTACCTAGTATTTCACACCCGCAAGTTATAATATTTCATGTTATTGAGTCATTAAAAATTATTGAGGATTATAGTTGGTAAGATTTGATAAAAAATCTTGATTGTTTTCCTTACCTGTTTAACTCGAATAATAAATGCTGTCATGAATCTCCCTAGTTAGTTAGTTAGTTACACACACACATTATTGTTAACTGTTCTTTTTGGCCCATGTATTATTGTTACTTTGCTAACAATGCATTGGCCACTTACTGTCCATCAAAGTGAGCAGGGATTATGTTCAAATGAAGATAACCATAGAGTCACCCCTATCACCACGTTTCATTAAAACAAGGCGTGCTCGACTAATGAAAAGTTAGTTAGTTACCTTATAATCCACAGTTGCAAAGCCACCACAGCAATTGTGAACTTTGTCTTCCTTCAACCTACTCTTTGATTAGTTACAAAAAAAAGTACAGGTCTTGCAATTTGCATGCTTGCCTGCATCCCAGAAAAAATAAATGTATTCAAAAGTCAAGAAAAGTTCACGATCCATGTTGTTGATGGAAGGATTTGTTCCGCCTTGCTCATCTGTCATGTATTCTTTGCAGAATATTAATTCACGCATTAGATTTTTTCCCCGGTATAAAGAAACACAGTAACGCACACCTTATTTTCCCTTCGTGTATGCATAGCATGATGATTTGGTTCGCTCCTCTGATTACAATGATCTCTGAGACTACCAACAGAAAATTGGATCGTGTGTTTATGCAAAAAAGGAGATTTCTTATCACCAGATGAAGATTCCTGTCTAAATGAACGCATAGATTGGACAGGAAAACGTTAAAAACACTCATTATTATGTAATGTACTTTTTTTGCCGTTGTAACAAGAACACGCACTTTAGGCCAAAGACCAGGGACCACTTTGCAAAGTCAGTCATACAGTTAAGCATTTAGTTAATCATATAAGGGTATTTAATAATACGGTGGTATGCTCACTCTTCTGTGCCCACGTGCATAAAGGGTTTACTTAAGCACAGATTTTGAGCTAGCTATTACACGGTGATTGGAAAAAGGATTAATTTTTGGATGATTGAGAGATTGCATAAGCTCATTAGGTAAAGTGAAGCTAATGGCTTGATGCTGTGGGTGGCAGATAAAAAATGTGGGAACTAATAAAAGTTGCAAGAAAACATGGATAGGGTCGTTTTCAATGCCATTTTATAATCCACTTGATATTTTTTTTTCATTTCTTGGGCGTTGGAACATAGTTCTTATGAAAAGTTGCGTAAGTAATGCTAGTAACATGCTAGAAGTTGCCCGTTACGTCCTTTTCAATTCACAAATGTAGGAAATCCGTCACTGAAAGTCTCCATGGAGCAGTACTTACCAACTAAATAACTAAACTTACATGAAAGTTGGCATGGTTGAAAAACGTTGATCGATACACGTAAACGTAGCACTATATGTTTACGTTCTTTGGCAAGGAACGGAAGTGTCCCTATGTTGTTACACCAGGTTGAGAAATGTGTGTTTAGTTAAAATCGGCTGAAAAAAACATGGAAACACACTAATCATATTCATATAGGGAACACATCACCATATGTGGTTCCTTTGGCATGGTTGGCAGACCACCATGGCATTTCATATGAGCAGTGAGTGAGATTTTTTATGACGTGGTTAATAAAACCGAATAATCCTGGTTGCTCACTTTTTTCACCCAACTATGAAATCTTTTTAGCCGCTTATGTCAATCACTAGGGGGGTACGTACATAATGTAAAGATTGTAGTGTGTTTTTAGTTTGCCAAGAAAGTATTTTACAAGCCAACACCTTTTATGAGGTCAGGTTTTACACTTGTTTATACACCCTGCTTTTTTTGTGGGTTTATGCTGTATAAATAATATAGGATTTGGTCACTGAACCAATTTTGACTGCCCGTATATTTGCTGAGCACTTGTAGTTTTTCTTGGGAGAAAGCTAACATTCGCCCAACTAATACTTTTGTTGTAGTAAGTAACTATAGGAGTCTACTTGGGCTGTAAGAATTGCAGTGTAAACCGGAAACACCCAAGAAGTTCATTAAGGTGAAATGAAATTAAAGGAGAGCTCTTAGCACTGTTTTTTCTTACTTGTCGGCACCATTCCCTTTTTCTTGTACTTGGGATTTTTTCCTTCTAAATTTGGAACAATACGTTCATCAGTCACATAAGAAGAATGAAAAGGTGACGAGTTATAGTGCACAGTGCTGTAATCACAGAAAGAAAATTTCATTACAAGGTCTCTGCGTCAGTAGATTTCCAATGCGAAAGGACAATACATGATTTCCGTCTTCTAAAACATGAGATGGCAAAAAAAGGAAAGATTTGACCCGATTTCTTCAATTTATTTTCCACTTGAAGAAATTCCCATCGGCTTGTCCGATCACATTTTTTTTCTGCTCCATGTTTCTCTATATGCCTATGGCTTTTTTGTGTAAGTAACTATGCTAGAACATAAATGACAAAGAATCAATGAATGCATGGGAGGAAAAAACGTTCTTTTCAGCAGCAGGAGTTGAAAGTAAAAAAAAAGATTAACACATGAAAATGTTACTAGTAGTAAAGACACACGTCTTACTCACAAGTAAAATTCACGTCCCTCCTTTTTTTAGAGTAAAACACACAATTTCACATGGTAATAATGATGATTATCTTATGTACACACAATCGGTGTTTTTTGTAACCATCATACACTGATTGCCCTATACGGGTATAAAGGAAGGGATGAAAAAGTTTTTCTCATGAATTATGAGCCCTTCGTGGAAACCTCAAGATACGGGTTCCTGATGATGATAATGTGTGTCTATGAGAAATCTAAATTACAATGGTGAAAAAATTGTTCAGTCAAAGGTGTATATTTTTTGGGAAGAAAAATTGCTTCCAAACCGCATTGATTTCTAGTAAGTTCAATATGTGCTTACTTATCTTGATCCATTTTCTTCACACATATGTCTCTGTATAATGTGAATGGGCACACATTCATCCCTGTGGCAGAGAATCTCTGTTTCCACATTACGCTGTCACATACACAATAGGGTTGTGGTGAAAATTATGGTGCCTGGAAAAAAAGGAACAAAAATCTATAAGATGAATTCACAAGTATTTATGTGGCCGATAAAATCGCCATAAAAAGTCGCTATCTCTGGAAAATCTAAGAAAACCGTGCTTTTCTGACTACCCAGGCAATAATAACTAACCAGTTAACATTTCCCCTCGACCTCCTGCACCGTACATAGGTTGTAGGACTAGGACAACAAAATTTCGTGTGAAAAAGATGTGACTTAACAATCACATATTATGTTTGTCCTACGAACACCTGACAGATCTGTAAGGCTGATTATTAAAGTAGTTTTGTAATTTACTGCTACTGCTTCTACGTAGGAGTTTTTCGGGGATCCTGTGGAGCCTGTTTCGTATCATTATCAACTGCTTTGAGGACTATTTCTAATGTCGTTTATTGAGAAGCAACAGCATTTATAGCTACCTATAGTTAGTTAGTGGAGTAACAAACAACACACATGTGCAGGTTTGGAACCTAAATCAACTTATAGGTACCATTGCTGCTGCTGGAAAAAGGGGGAAGAAAAGAAATCAAGAGTCTCCTTCACCAAAATCTTTGCTTATGTCCACAGAAGCCATCATAATGGGAATGCCGTGATGATGATGTACTTTGGTAGTATAAAAACGAGTAATAATAGTGGCTAGCGTAGATGTGACAGTCAGTAGTGAGCAAAAAAAGCTTTTATTATTACGAGTGGGCCTCCCATAGTGTGTGGTTGTATTGTGGACACATATTTTGTTGACATTATGTCCTTCTTTTTCTATATTATTAAGGCAATTATTATATCTACAGTTTTTTCTGGCTTCTTAACTTCCCTTGAAACATGTAGTATGAAAGTTTGGTGTGTTATTATCAAGCCCATTATTGTCTCTGTGAAGGTTTTTCTCTAATGTCTGTGTTGAGTAAAGTTGCTTTTCGGTTAGTTAAGTGGTAAACTGGACATTTTTTCTACTATAAGGAATGAATGAGTGGGGGGTGAATAGTTTTGAACTCCCAGTAGAGCGACACACCGTGATCTTGAAAATGTGGAAAAACGTAAAACTGGAACATAACAGTGATTTCTCACAGATGCTGCCTAGTTCTCCAGTCTAATCATTATTATTATTATTGTGAGTGGGGAGAAAGAGCCTCGTAAAACTATGAGGCAAATGGGGGTACGCAAACCGTGTAGTAGTCCACTTGAGTCCAACTTTTTATGTTGCTACTTATATTGATAGTTTGAGGGAGAAAGATTTATCCCTCCAGTTTGTGTCCTATTGTTCGTTCCTATCTACAAAACATGGTAGCTTATTAAAAAGGAAACCAAACTTGAATTCCCTTGGAGCAGTATTGCTACCACATTTGGGAGCACGGATAAATGGGGAAAAAACTTGACTGTATCACAAGCAATAAATTCATCATTCTTTTGTCTAATCACCATTACTACTGTAGTTTTAAAACACATCTAAACGCAAACCTTTTGTTTAGATAGTTCCATCACCATCATGCATTGCCCAAAGGGCCTTTAGCTTGTTAGTTAGTTAGTGGGTTAGTTACTAAATTGCCCATCAAACGCATTGTTAGAGCAGATACAAAGTCTTGATAGGCACAAACACATACAGTCCATGTATGATGTTTGTCTAGTATTCTCCGTGTGTGTGTGTTGTTTATAGGCCCCAGGGCCTCAGTCATCATCATCATGACATATAAGGCACTCCAAGTTAGTTGAACCTTGTGTACTGTAGTGAGTGAGTGAGTGAGTGAGTGAGTTGCCAAAATTGGCAAACAAAGATAACAAGGGAGAAAAATACAAGGGAAAAACCCTAACCAGATAGTTCCCATGTTTAATTTGGATCCAGGCCGAAAAGTTTAATTAATTAAGACAGTGTAGGTGAGCATCAGTTTAATCAAGTCCATGCCCTACGTGAAATGACCAATAATTTAGACAGTTTGTGTGAAGGGTTTCATATTATTGTCATTTAAGGTGAACTAACTCCCTAACTAGCATTTGTTTTTTAGCTAGATAGTTAGTACACATCTCCGGGGAAATTAGGCGCGCTTCTACGGTCATGTTTTCTTCAACTTTGTGTATCATGATCGCATTAGATTAGATAGACTGGTGCAGTGCTTGGAGCCATGAGTCACTTTTTTAAGTGGCAGCATTCTTCTAACAAGACACAAGGTTGAGTAGATCAGGAAAACCTAAGTTGCTAATAAGATGCCATGTTGGCATGATGAGCGAAACGAATAATGAAATTAAGAGATACATAGGTCCAGATGACCCTTGACGCAATTAGGTTGACCTGAAATATTAGATACTAACTATGCTCTCTGTTTCCCCCTATATTGGATTGAAACTCGGATTCTTGCTATGTTAACTAGTAGAACTAATCAGAGTGGGCATCTCATGTTTTTCGTTCACTCGAGTGCATGATGGGCTATAGATAAATTTGTTGTGATTATTGATGAGCCCTGAATTAGTATAGGACCGTGAGAATGGGGCCAGACTGGACTTTGGGATTGCTGTTTCCCTAGTTAGTTAGTTACCCAAGAGTAGGTAGTTTTAACTAATCAATGAGTCAGAAAAAAGAGAATATTATATAACTGACAGTTTAATTCGCCCTGAGCAAATTTTTTTCGATCAGTTGAAATAATATTTTCGTGGAGATTATATAGTTTAGTTAGCTAAGGATAGAGAGAAAAAGAGTCAATATTGGTTTCCAGAATAGGACAATATAGTGGAGCATATTCATAAAATGAAAGTTGCTCACTCATAACCTTATGGCATTTTATTACACCAGTGGTATGTGTAGTGAGGCTCGTGTAGTTGTATTCTCCAGTCGTTCTTGGATGATATGATGTTCACATAAATTCAACCCTCATGGTTATTATATGTTGGTAACCCTTTGTTCGTTATTCTGAACAAGTTTTGCATGGGAACTGTTTTGACTCGGAAATGAGAGTGCCATGTTTTCCTGAATTCCAGTTAGTTATGATACGAGCTACACGAGCCCTTCGGGGCCTTTTGTACTCAAAAGTAAACACATATGAAAGGAGGGCAGGAGCACAATGACATCAATTCTATGATATTTTAATGAAAATAAAGAGCCCTGTATAGCCACTGTGAATATGACATTTATTTTCTTATGCATGATGATTAGGAGTGAAATTCCATAGGAATTTCCAGCTTGTTAAACCAGCCTAGCAAAAATTTAATTTTTCATCCAGAAATAATGAACACCACCGCCATACATAAACAAGATTCCATGAATGAGTGATATTATTTTTTCTCTCAAGTTATCTCTTCAATTCACGATGCTATCAAAACATAATAACAAGCTGCGCTCATTTTAGGAAATTGCTCTTCTACGGAATCTCATCCAACTGGGTGGCTACTCTCTCTGATTTCATTTATTTTGGTCACCAATCATTTATTATCATCGAGTGGATAAAAAATACTGATTTGTTTTGTTCAATGTGGTGTTCATATCAGCTCATGGTCTAACATGTGACCAAGAAATCAACAGTGCGTCTAACTAACCAACTAATGATGAGACCAAAGTTGTAGATTATGTATAGCGACGACCAATAAGGATGTTTGTACCTTTATCTATCGTTAGTTAGTTAGTTAGTTACCTTTACTCTTTTTCATTTTCCGATCCGTTGGATCCTCACATCATCAGACAGTTAGTTTCTTGTGCCTCGGTCTTTTTTTTAAATTCAATTTGTGGTTTCCTTTTGCTAGCCATGTCCTCACATCATTTCCCAGTATCAGAATCCATTGCAGACAATAATGATGAGTGACGAACATGTATAGTTGATGATGGCGGCTCCTCTCTCTCTCTGTGTTAAATTCTTTTGAACGCGTAACTATTAACTAACTAAACTTCTTTTGTTTGCTGTGTGTTCCTACCTACCTGAAAGCCAACGAGTTATTCAGTTAGTCAACACATTTACTCACTGTCACTGTGTTGAGTCCATTGTGACTCCGTTTGTTATAACACAGGAGAGGAATAAATATTGTGCTGTATTCACCATGTGTTTAGTTAGTTAGTTACAGTGTGAAAAGGATTCATCCATGTTTTCGTCATCTTGGTTCCTATTCATCTTTAGAAATGCGTGACAAGGGGCTACTGTATGCTATTTGTCATTATGTTCTACCTACCTGTCTAGTATTTACTATCTATCGGTAGTAATTAGTAAGCAAAAGACATTTCTATGTAATCAATCCCTGCATGTATATGATTTGGAATTTAATGGGCAAGTTGACCAATCATGATTCTCTTGGCTTCAATTTCATGACGGACTTTACTTTGATTTCTGCCCTGTAGTTTATCGACCTGTTTCACTTTATGCCAACTAGATTATTCCAAGTGGTTTATTAAACTAGTGGATTTTGGTTTAGCGGTTTGTGTGCACAAAATAATCAAAAGAATCCATATGTGGCCTTTCGGTCTTCTCATCATCATCATCAGCACAGGGGTTGAGTTCAAAGTTGGTGGTACGTACGTAGTAGCGGTAACCTTATGTTTTACCGCAGTAACAAATTAAACTGGCCAGGGAAATAATGTTTCACGTTGGTAGGTCTACTTTTAGTACGGAGTAAGTAAGTACGTTAGTAAGCATTCGAAAAGTTGAAGTAGGACAGAAAATTTTCTCTTCAAATGGCATGTGAACGTGAAATGGGTTTGAAAACCGAAACCGACAACTATAGTTGACTGATTAAGATTGAGCAAGATGAATGAAGGATTTTTAGTCACCACCCAAATCGGGTTCATTTCATGGTACCTCAAGTTTTTGCCGTGAAAATTATTTGCACTCAGAGCATTGCTATACTGACTGTTGACGAAAAGTTTGGCACTCCACATTTAGCTAGTTGGCTGGTTTGTTGGTTAGTTAGTTACTTCTACTGCTCCACTACTTTTCCCCACATAAGGAGCTAACTTTACAGAGCCATGGGAATTGTACCTGCGAGTTGGTGACTTCTCACGTAATATGCAAAGATGGTTGCCACTAGTGAACACAGTGAAGAAGACTGATGGCTTCTTCGCACCTTTAAAAATCAAGTATAAATCTCGACGATCAAATTGCATATGCGTGACATGCCTGGCGTTTTGTTTTCACAACGGCAAACAAAATCCACACACAAGAGATTGCATCTTATTCTGGGCTGGGGATATTAACTCGTAGTTGTGTTGTTAGTTAGTTAGTTGGTACAAAAACAAGCACCGGGATTTTAAGTAGCTTCCATTTGCATACACACAAGTCGGTATCTTGAATTAGTTTTGTTCACGAAACAAATGGATAGACGGAGACTTTGCAACCAAACATATAAAAGATTAAGGTTGCACAACCAAACTAACGAACTTACTAGCAATCACGGAATTTTCTCAAAACTAACTCTCAAAGCAAGTTTGTAAGTAGTCTTGTGTAGTCTGTATAACTAATGCTACTCGGCATGGAAAAGAACAAGGGCTTTAGTTAGTTATACGAACAAACCAACTAACTAACTGAATCCCGAGGATTTGTTTAATTCCTGAGTCCATTTTCAAGCACATTATTGTGTAACGGCTGTTCAGGCCAAACGAGCCCAAGGCTCATAAGCATTCATTTGCGCACCACTTTAGAGGATTATCATTTCTACAGAAACACAAGGCAACAAGATATACACATTGTGTACATGGATTAGTTGTAGTTTTTTGGGCAAAAGGATTCTACTAGGAAATGTATGGCACTGTCCTTTTCTTGTCTAACTAACTATAAGTGTGCTCTCTTTGTATGTACGTGGTGTCTTTTTTGTGCTACTCACTTTTTTCTGTGTTAATGATATCAGCTGGAGAGTGAAAAGAGCTGATAATGTGTCGCTCCAGATTAAGCAGGGCTCTGAGCAGATAACGAGCTCACAACTATTTCAACCATGTTAGTTAGATGGCTCTTTTTTTCCGCTGCCTTTAATATAAGCCGTTATTGGAGCGTGGTGTCATTTATATAGACTTTTGGTATTCATCTGAGTTAGTTGACAGCGGGCGCATAAGAATTTTAGCTGGGTAACGAGATTCTATCAAAATCATTAAGGTGTATAGTGAGTTAGTCAGTCAATGTGTTGAATAGGCCAGATGGTTATCAAATTGCATGGGGATCCAGTCCAAATACGGTTAGATTTTAAAATGCTCCCTTTGTTTCAAAGAATCTCTAAAAAGAAACTGCATGCATTCTATGTATTCTATAACTGTATTGGTGAAAAACGACACATAAATTTCTCTCGCCTCATTTGCGATCTAGTCATTGCTGCAAGAATTTGTCGAGGCGCGAGTCCCTACTAACTAATTTGAACAAGCCAAGTTATTGAGTGTACAAAAAATGTAGCATTTCTTGTGAAGTCATCTTCGCACCCGGAGAAAAAGTGGCTTAAGTGGAAAACTTAATTGGCTTTAATAAATAGAGGATTCTACTACTGCTGAACATATTATATTTTTCTCTGTCTTTTCAGTGACATGGCTGCAAATTTATGACTACACAGCTATAGTTACTAAAAGTAATAGTAGTCAATCCATATTGTCATTGAGAGAGGATCTAATTTGAGAATGCTATCTAATTTTTATACCCCCTCATATTTTCCTTGTGTCTTTTCCTTCCTTTGGATTAATCTATACCTTATTGGGTGAACATATCGATCTCAAGTTGAGAGAAGGGCTCTACGACATGTCTTGCATGCATGCATGGTTGAATGCATTGAGTTTATACAGTGGAGTGGAGCTCTTTGGCTCACTTGTGCCCATCATGATTGCAGTGATAAAAGTCAGCAGGGAAAGACGATGGCATATAAAACATGCGGAGGGAATGTGTGCACTGTGGGATTGAGACTAGCATGATCAAGAAATTCTTAAAAAGGGGTTCTGGATGCAATAAAGAGATGAGGAGTCGTGACTTTGCAAACTTTGCTTGCACTAGTGAGCACTATAGTACAGAGTTAGGATATGGTGATGAAGAAATATGAAGTTTGCATAAATTCTTAATCCCGCGTGATAAAAATGACTGTGGGTGAAATATTATTGGAGGCTTAATATGGTATAGTTTTTCCTTGACTGTGTTTTTGGGTATGTAGGTCGCTTTTAATCCAGATTAAGTAGTGTGTGTGGAAGCTAGGGAAAGAAATTCCTTCTTTTATTTTTATAGATTATTATGCTTATGTATTCAAGCAAGGAAATGAGTATAAGTTGGTGAGCAACGATATTTTTCTTTTCCAAATGGACCACTTGAGTGATGAAAGTGAATGCTCTGTTCTGTACTTTACGGGCGGGAAGTCAGTTGAGTGGAAGGTGAATGTGTGTATGTAAAAGTTGTATGCACAAATGGGATGGATTGTAAAAAGTGTGGAAAAGGCCGCATGTGACATAGAGTGAAAGAGAACTGTTTAGGTTTTTTTTTTGGATGGCGAATAAATTTGATGCTTTAGTTGTTGGTTTTGCCAGAAGGCAGTCTAAGTCAGGTTTTTTAGAGTGTATGCTAAAACAGACACTCACTTATGTAGCAGCTCACCCATAAAATACAGAAGATGAAAGAGAGAGAAGGGAATGAGCAAGTTGTAGTCTTTCTTCAACTTTTACAAAGAATTTGGAGAGATATTCTCCCTGTTTTTGTAAACTTGCTCCTTTCATTAATTGGGTGTAATGTGGCTCCTTACTCATTTGGTAACACCTTTTGGAAAAGTTTTTAACGCTTGCTTAAGCCTAGAAATCTTTTTGCGGGTGATGAAATAGAGACTGAGTGAAAAAAATGTATCTCTTAGCGTAGAGTCTAATTTTCTGGTTTTGCAATACATAGGATGCTACTTCATCTGTTGTTGAATGCTGTCTAGTTAGTAATATAACTAGCGTTCCATGTTTCATTTGCTTCGGGTCTCTTTACTTATCCTGCTTTTGGCAGTTTCATCAAAAAAGAGGAAAAATGACATAGAAAACATGAGTTTATGCTATAGTGCCCATAATGGGGCACAAAAGTCATCAACATTTTGGCACTGGAAGACTCCCCAAACGGTCTTTCATTTTGAATACACTTTTTTTAGTGGAGCACTTCAAGGACCTTTTTAAAACAGTAGACGAGCTAGTTCAACTTTTCTACATGTAAAGGAGACAACTTTTGGACGAAACTCTGGTATTATTACACCACATTTGTTTTATTTGATGCATGGCTAAGACGTATGGCCAAGGTTGCACCTTGGGTTGTCATCCCATCCCTTGTGATGTGAATTACAGGTCCGATGAAAGATATAAAACGTGGGGAAAGGATTTATTGCGTTTAAAATCTGATATGATGACTAAAGTTTCACACACTTAGGATATCTTGGTGCAAGCAACCAAAGTCTTGAATGGAATTCAAATAGAAATTTCTCACTCACTGCGTGCTTTGCCTATCACCTCCCCTAAAACTTTTTAACGCTATACCTTCTTGGATACTTTTCTTCATGCCAGTTTTTTCACCCGTGAAATGAGGAAATATGTCGATATTTATTCGACACAGAAAATAATAATGGTACGATATATATAAGTGTGTCCACGTATACTGACTTCACTCGTATAGGAAAAAAGTACGTGTCATACTAATTATAAGTAGTAAAAAAACCAGAATTTGCAACAAGTTCTCCACTTGAAGAATAAATGTCAAATTTGCAAATGACTATCCCAGGAAATATTATCCTTTACAACAAAAAACGTTAAAAAATGTGAGTCAGTTCCCTGATTTAACGCTGTGAGTATTAAAAAGTCCAACAAAACTGTTTTCTAAGAGAAGCATAAATGTTTATTTTATTGCACAATGATGCTCACATATTTACCATGAGTTGTTGCCATTTCTGCATGTGGATGTGTTTGGATCTGCTCAACAATGCATAGCACGGTATACCATTATTCGCTGTGCAGGTTGAAAAGCGCCGAGTCAATAAGTCAAGTAAGTGTGACGGCCGCACTCTCATACACAGATGATATAATATGTGCCCAATAATAATGTGTTTTTTTTCTCCACAATGATTATTATCATGGTCCATAATAAAAAGTGGATACTCATGAACACTTGCAGTTTTTGGGCTTTTCAAAAACCAAATTTATTGTTAGTCAAAGCCAGTTTGGAGGAGCCATACATTTTTAATGCAAGCCCGAAAGGCAAACCAAAGGATTACTGTTGTAGGTAGGGTGTATACGTCAAACCGTGATTAGTATTGCTGCTATCAAAGTATATTCCTTTTGTTGACTATTATGATGAGCGTTTGTAAGACATGAAAAAAGATATGTATTGACGAGCGAGAAAAAATGTACAGCCAAGTGAATGAACCTTGAACAAAAGGTTCCATATTAAATGCTCCATATGTTTAGCTAGTCATAGTTTGTTGCGAACGTTTCTAACTAACAGTATTGGTCACATACTGTTCTTATTTTCATATAAATACATCTAGGTTTAGTATGGACAGATCATACAATAATGAATAGAATGAAATGCAGTTCAATAATAACTAACTGCAATCAAATATAGAGAGTATTTGTGACTTTGCTGGTACAATACATATATTCTTATTGTTACTAAATATACTCGGGGCATTTTTATACGATAGGAAGTAGCGGTGCAGTAGTTGCAACTTAACTAAAAGTGAAATGGATATTTATGTGTCATTCTTTGGACTGATTGAGGCAATTATTTGTTTTTTTAAGAGATGATTGCAATGTGTGCCAAATGGTGGGCCATTTTTTTGTGTGTTGTAAAAATCCACTGGGTTTGTAGCACTCTCACTCTCTCTGAGCGTTTAAAAGGATCCCTAGTAAGTTACGGCACATTAGTCTGACATATTAGAAAATTACTGTGCCATTATATTCTATTAGTTGGAACGTATCATTACAAGCACATCCGAATAGAGTCACCCACTTTAGAGCGCATTTAATTTTTTCCCTTTGTTCAGCGATCCTCCTATAGACTTGTTGTGTACATTTTTATAACTTTCCATGTGATTTTGAGGTGCAGTAATAATCATCTGTGGAGCACCTACATGGGAGAATGACAATAATTTCTTTTTATGTCTAATGTATGTGAATTTGGCATGCCTTGACAAACGTGTAGAAAAGGTAAAAATTCTTGTAAATTTTTGCAATAATCATATACCATCTTGTTTTACACGCAATAATAATAATAATTGTTGTTGATAGGTTTTCATGTTTGCATTGTGTGAATGCAAATTTTATGCATTCGTGAACTTGTTCCAGTCATTTTTTCACACAATCATCATAATAATAAATTCGTATCTCAAAGCCAAGTATAAATCTTACACAGATAAAATCCTTTCCCTCAGGGAACAAATTATTACGACCCATCCATTAATTTACATTGCATTGTGAACAATGATGCACATTTTTCTGCAACCCTTGTTACATTTGATCTATAGTTCAAAGGAATGTATTATGTAAACCATAGGTGCTCATCACATTCGTCCATGTTATTGGCTCGAGTGTTTTTCTTCATCAAAGAATGTTGGATTATCTCTCCCTGTGACTACTCACATTTCATTCCCGTGGGCACTCGTCATAAACCAACTGTAGTCAGTGTCTAATTAATCGGCAATCACCTTTTGGAACGCATGCCACCCTCATTCCAAAGGAATACTTTATGGATGGATTCCATAGAGCGTAGCAGTAATATTGGCTTGCGTTCAAAGAAATCAAGCTGTGAACAATGGTCAGGAGTAGTCTCTGAGTACAATGTATTTGTTTGGGTGCAAAAAAATGCACGCAAGAGTTATTTCCCTGGTCAACAAGATTTATTGGAAATGGACAGCCAAATTTATGGCTCTGGTGGTTACTAACCAAGTATTTTTCTAAGATGTATTTAACCAACAATTGGATTGTAGAATTTGCTGATGAATTTATTTGATGAAAGATAAGGATGAAAAAAATAGAATTCTCGCTGATGGATGGATATTGACTAGAGCATACTATAGAATGTATCTTGATTCGTGGATTAAATTATGTGTATGGTTATGGAGAGCAACTTTAAATCCTTTTGTTTGTAGGCGTTGTGCCCTTGTTTTTGTTTCATTACTCTCAGATTTGGCTACTGGTCAAAATGAGTAACTTTTCTAGTGAGCTAACTAACTAACTAACTAATTACAGTCAATGGAGTCCATTTGGTATCCCAGATAATCCTATCTAATGGTGTACAGAATCACACATGTGTTGGGAATGCCACACAGTGGAGATTTTCCCGTCACACATTGTATTCTCGGGTTACTTAACGTTCCTTTGTATGCTTGTTGTGGTGGCTACAAAATTATATGGGGCTGGTGGTATTCCTTTGGAATAGTTTGTATGCTCACATTTGTGTGGCTTTCAAATCTGTGTGGAGTATACTGGAAGGAAACTTGTATCACGTTTGTTGTAATTGGAGAAACATTCCACGCACCAAGAGATACATGATGTGTACAGTCAGTGTGTGTATTTTAACTCGTTGAGCTCATTAACATTTCCATTTTCCATGAAATTTCCAATGGAAATGGATATCCTCAAGTGTTTTCTTTACAATGGGGAGCATAGGGAAATCAACACGAGTGTGTGTATGCTAAAAGGTTGTATAGTTGTAATTGCTTTCCCATCCGTCCAATTTGGGTTCAAAAAACATGGAGGCTTGTGAAATCGTTTAATGTGAGCTACCTAGAGATGCGCATATTTTGGATGATGGGAAAGTCAAGTTGTTATATGAGTCCCTTTTGTACCGTTACTGTGAGTTAATAATGCTGGGACTGAACATGTGCGTTTTAGTCTTGTACATGGAATTCCATTATTTGGTTTCTCCATTTTACACATACTCTTTTTGGCTGCTCAATTCGGGAGCTTACTTTATATGCATATAATGTTGTAGGTGCACGTAATTGGAATGCGAACTTTGTATGGACATTTGACTGAAAATTTCTCTTTTTGCTTCTTTGATCTTGTAGCTGTAGTGGACTCTCAGACCAATTAATATGTGGAATATTCTTTTGAATTCCGTTATTCCAACGCTCTAACTCACAATACTCTGTATGCATAAAATTTTATTTTTTATTTTACTAGTGCTATTCCTTATTGATTGCGTGAGTTAGTGAGCTATGGTATGTGTGAAATATCATTTCCCATGGCTCTTACATTTTTAAGCAAAAAGGCACCAAAAACATTTGCAAAAAATGGGAATTCAATCAACATGATGATGATCATGGGAACCTGATCACAGTTCAGTGAGTGCATTAATTTTTTCTGCGAGCCTACTTAAGCAGACAAACGGGATTTATTGGCTTTATCGCTTCCATCCTGGTACTAACTATAAAATGAGCAAGAGTAACAAAGTAAGTATATCTTTTACTAACTACATACATGTGATGACCATTGTAGCCAAAGTGCGGCTTCTTTGTGTAACAACAATGCTCACTGACTGACTGACTGTATACGATATGAAGGCACAGTGCATAAATGTTACTTGGTGCTCATCCAGCAATCTTAAGAATGCTTTAGAAGTTGATAATAATAATAAGTAATGATGGTTCTTGTTGTTATTGTTGTTTGGTTGACTACTTACCAGCATTGTGATTGACTGACAATGCGGAGATCGTTAAGGGTGCTTTGCTATAAATGCAAAAGTTTCGTTCAAGCGAAAAGAGCAGATAAGAGCTTTGTAGGTTTCAAGATATTGGCAATATACATTTTTTATGATAGGGCTAGTGTATGGATTTTAATCCAGTCCTAAGTGGTAGTTCATTTCAAACTGGCTACTTTGATAGCCTTTTTATGAGTGCGTCCCAATAATCAGGAAAAATTCACCATGAGTTTGTGTATATGAAACTTGACTAGCTAAATAGCTAGTTTGTTAGCTAGTTTCTGATAGAATCTCTGCCAGTAGTGGGCATGTATGTAATGAAGTAAAAAACCACTGTGTTGAATCTTTTTTTCTTGAGACTGATAAAGTCTGAGTGAAAAATGTTTTCGGATGGAAATACGTGGTGTACGAATCACTCGTTTTATTAAGTTGGTGTAATAGAGATAAAAAAGTTTACTCGAATGCTCACTTAAGTGAACTTGTCTTCACCGTTTATGATAATAGTTTTCCCTCAACTTACTACACAGTATTTAAATTAGATGGAAGTGTTTTTTTTTCAGAGGGCATGTAGTTATGTAGATAGTATAAGCGATTTGAAAGTTGCCTTTTTTTTACTACTTTTGGTTAGGGAATTTATGTAGAGTTTTTGTTAAATTACCCATATTTCTTTGTGTGCGTGTGCATGTAGGCGCCTGCATTAGGTGCAAATATGGACATGATTGTAAATTGAATATGTGTTCCATAAATGTGTGTGTGAGAGCGGTTTTTATATTAAAACAATGATGTGCCCGTTACTTGATGAGAATAAGTTGTTGTTTTCTGCATGTGCATACATGATTTTGCACAGATATGATTATTAAGATGGAACAGTGAGTGAGTGAGTGTGGAATAACAGCTTTTGCACGTTTTTTTAGAATATGATCATGTAGCCTGCATCACCAGTCAACTTTGACTTTAAAAACTAATCACGAACCCCAATTTGCTTCTCAAATCAAGTGAATGCAGATAGTGGATTGGATACTGACTGGCTAACTGACTATGAGATTAGTCGTATCCTATTGAACCATAGTCATTTTTACATGACAGGGCAAAATACTCACGTTTTGACATTATAAAAAAAGCGCATAAGAATTCTGTTTTTTTACTCAACTTGTACAGTTAATAGTTTCTTCTAGTATATGAGTTTAGAGAGTCACAAAAATATGAGCAGTGGCTGCATTATTCGTTCATCGTAAAAGATGATGGAAAATGACTTTTGTGTGGTTTTGGGTGCGGACTGTGGTTTCCTTATTGCTCACATTCTTTTGAAAACATTTTTGGGCAAGATAAAAAGTCGTGCATAGTATGCTTTGCATATTAAATGTGGGGAAATAATTCTCCGTATACCAGATGCTGTTGTAGGCATTTCTAAAAGAAACTATTGAATGGGAAGGGAAAATGAGTGTACTAATGCAATTTTTTGGCGCATTTTATCTTTCAAATTATTACTGTATACAAGCCACATTGTTAAACAAATGATGGTGGAAGCAAGTGGTCATGATCTTGGCACAAAACTCGCATAATAAGTCTGAATAGGGAATGAAAAGAGCCCATTTATGATTGACGGCTTTTGTCTACGAATCAAGAGATTGAGTGAAAAATCCCAATAGAAACATGATGTACACGGTTTTATTATTATTGCTGCATATCAAAGCTATGCAATAAATTACAAACTACACAAAAATTGATTCAAGGAAAGCACACACAAGTTTCACTGAATAAACTACCGTATGTTTAAACAGTTAGTTAGTCAGTTATACAATTGCATAATATAGGAGTTTCCTCTAAAAATATATTCCAGATGAGATTTTTTTAGTGCAGATCCTGCTAGTCGGTTTATACAATTTTGCTTGCGTATGCATGAAAACCAGAGCTCTCTTATTTATTATTTCAGCAGCGTTTCATTTGCTTCCGGATCAAGGGCCTGTCAATTTTTTTGTTTGCTCTGCATGAATAGTTAACTTGAATTGAGAGCTGTACAGAACATTTGGAAATTGGCGCAGGATCCTTTGGCAAGTTAATAAAATGAATGAGTGACTGATGATTGACTACCGTGCACCATTTTAAACGCTCAATAAAAGTAGTAGTAATAATATTGGCATATTTAAAACCGTGTTATTGAATAGTTAGTTAGTTAGTAAGCACTATACTACTTGGAACTCATGATTGAAACATTAATCAACCTAACGGGAGAAATCAATGTCAGATTTTTCCTATGTGTGCATGCAAACTATAGAGAGAAAAATGCATGCAATTTTCCAAGCTGTCTCAACTCGATGCAAAGATTTGATTGAAATGGCTCCGGTGAACCAACCACTCAAATAATAATGCAGGTGCTAATAAGCATTCATCCATGTGTATACGTTTTTTGACTCACACCAGCTAACTATGTGTATAACTAATAAATTAGTTGGCTAGATTCACCGCTATTCCCTACTCGCATGCATTCTATGAAATGCATGCATGAATAGTTCATCTCTTATCTATGTGCATATAAATCATTATTTGTGGTTTTCATTGTCTTATTTTTTTGTCCATCCGTTTTTGCACCTTCACCAACCGTGTTCACACACAAAGTGTAATGGTGCCAAATCATTTTTCATCTTTGATTACATTTCTCACCAATTAAAAAGCCCTCATCCTGTGCCCACGAAAAAAATCCCATTTTCGTGCGGTTATAAGGTGAAGATAAAAAGACACAATACTGTTAGTTATATTGAAAAAAAACGATGTAACACCAATTTACCTACTTTTACCTGCAACTTTTTGTCCCCCATCAAAATCAATCATTATCTAACTCTAACTAACTAACTAACCCACATTTATTTGTTACAGGGTGTCATCACATCGGCGTCAGAATATTTGCGTGAGGCTACAAATGGGCGATTGTATTTCCACCGTGTGGTCATTGTGGTACCCCAGAGTTGGGATACTCTTGCATGTGGACGCACTTTACCTGTGGGCTCATATACGTCGAAAAGTAGTTTACATGATGCGGCCATAAGGATTGGGACGGAGCATCCAATTTTTGGGCATTTGCCATGGACTCAACAATCTAGGGGTTGTGGACAACCGGGCGATTTCATTTCCGTGGGATATCAATATGTGTTGAAATTCAATGAGACCGAGAATATTATCCCCAATGGAGGAGATGGGAAAACTTGGGCAAAGGATGTGAATTCAGGAAAAAGTCGTCAACGGAATGAAGAATATCCGAGATATACACATCATAGTATGGACGGCAAAAATAGCAAGAAAAAGAAAATGAATGATGAATTTTCTTTCGATTCCGTTCCGCAAGGTTAGTCAACTATAGTTACGCCTTTGCATTTACAAATTAATGACGTTTCTTTCTGTGATTTTGCTGAGCTTAAGGTTGCAAAATTATTTGGCAATAAATTGTGGGTGTCTTAATTAAGTTTTCATTGCCTAAGTAGAGATGGGTCGGGATAATAATAATTCTTGTTAACATTAGCTTACAGTCAGTAAATAAGTTTACTATATTCATGAGAAAAAGAGATATTGCTGAGCCCATTAGTGTCACTCCCACGTTCACAGATTGGATTACAGAAAATTATGAAAGTTTGCCTGGGATGCATAATGTTGTTAGATTCTCGAAAGATTAAATAGTAATGCGTATGCTTACTTTGCTTTTGGAATGCTTGTGCTGAAATTTGAGAATATTGTCATTTGTAAATTGCAGCAGTTAGTTAGTTACAATGAAAATCATTGACAACATTAGTTTTAACTGGCCATTTAAATGAATGAGCAAAAAAAGTGCAATCTATTCTCCGGTCTGTGTAGGTTTATTGAATGCTTTATAGTCTCCTTTCACACTTCATCAGACAATAATGGTTTCGAGACATTTTTTATGAGTCGAGATAGGCGTCTTTAATTTTGCATAAATTAATAGTTAAGAACAACACATGTTTTTCATCTTGTATAACAAGTACTAGTTTCCCTCAATTTTGGATTCTTACGCAACAATGGACGTTTTCATGATTGTAGATCCCTGCTTAACTAACTAACTACTCAAGTAAACAGAAAATCAAATGAACGATCGTCTTTGATTTTTTTGTCTGGTGAATTGAACCTAACAAGAACTTATCGAGTAATTCAATCGTGTATAGCAAACAGAAGGGAAAAATAAATTCCAGTTCAAAAAAGGTTTCCATGTCTTAAGTTAGACCTATGGAGGCGGACTACTATATCCCTTACAAAACTGTCGACAGAATATTAATACAAAGCGTCTGGCTGCTCTTTGGATCGTGAAAAACCATATTATGAGCAACAGCATTGGTGGGCTAGGACAAATATAGTTAGAATGTAGGTGGATATTTGTGCTTTGCTTGCTAAAGCAAATATTATCCTTATAGCTTTAAAAAATGCTTCCAGGTACAAAAAGGACGGAAATTTTTTTCCTTTGACCGCCTGCAAATGGCACCAGTGTCACAACTACTTATTTTGCTATGTTTTCTCCAATTAGATGTGCTTCATTTGCTAAAACTAACTAACTAGCGGCTAGTTAGTTTTTTCCAGCTAGATGTAAGTATTGAAACGTGAATACTGATTTTTTTGACAGAACGAGCCTTTGTTCAAGAATGGGCCAAGTTCCGATATGGAGTTTTCTCAGAACGTGGGTTCTATGGAGATCCTATCTACCCTTTGCACTTTAACGAAGATGGGGAACGACGGCCCACGTCTTGTACCAATTCACCCGTGAAGGCTCAATGGTAAGTAAACAAACTCACACTGATCTCATTTCAGTATTTGATGAAATTATGGATACCCGAAGGAACGGATTTGAGAAAACAATCGATAATAATACATTTTTCATTGAGCTCTCCACAGTATTATTACTGACCAACTCAAGCTGGTTCGTTGGTAACTAATCCTCAGTTAGTTAATTGTTATACATAATCCATACAGGGTGAAAATCTATAGCTATTTAGCTATGTACTACCTACCTATTTATTCCCTAAATATTACCACCATTCATTCGCAGTATGAAATTCATAATCACCATTGCATTGTTGTAATTACTTTTGTACTCTTAACAAAATATACTACATTATGTGGGAACCTTTTGTTTCCCTGAACCGCTTTAAGACGATAATGAAGGTTCCATTCCTTCAATATGATTATTTAGACCATTATTCCTACCCTAGGGGACTAGCTTGTTACTGGAAAATTAAGATAGGGACACGTAAAAGACTTTGCTCGTTTCAGCTAACAACTGCTTCCTAACATGCTCACAATAATATTATTTGAATGATTGACTGACGCTCAGCCATAGTTAAGAACTGTGGCAATGAACTCAATAAGAAATGAGTGTCACCTAAAAGACTTGTTGACACGCTAGGGCACTTTGTGGTCTGCTGGATTACTAAAGTACGCATGGAAGCAATAACCATAATGAATACCTTTTGCATTTCCCAAAGTGCAGGGGGGAGAAAGAAATGTCTCACTGCTCGTATTATGCATATGGGTAGTGTAGTCAGTCAGTTAGAGCTAGAGAGTTAGTCTTCCAGTCAATTGATTTCATTTTGAACGCAATTCAAACTCATATGCGTATATTAGACGGATAAAATGCATTGAGTGCAGTCAGTGAAGGTGAACTGCACAATTGTTATGGTTAGTGCCATATTGATGGCAGTTTATAAGAATACTAGTACTAAAATTATGGAACAGTTGTGCGATAGGGAAAAAGAAGTGCTTTCCCCCTGTAAATTTCATCCATATGGTAATGCAATCATTCTTTCCCTTTGTGGATGATGGACATGAATTTTTCACTAGCTTTTTCCTTTCACTGGAATATGCATTAGTTAGCAACACAGGGTATACACAAAGGGAACATGATTTCAAACTGAATGACAACTAAAGTATCAATGAGTTATGGAAATGTGTGAGAAATTGGTTCCATTGTTGGTATTGTTATTTAGTGTGAGTTTGCTCTCATTTGGGATGGTAGGGAATGTATTGGAGAACTACTGTTATTGTTGAAAAGGGGATAACGAGATGGATAAATGCAATTTGCCATGAAAATGGTAGTTTCCCTCATACATAAATGATTGGACGTTCTTTTTATTGGAATCAAGAATTACTCTTGTATACAAATGAGATTGGGCATGAATGGATATAGTTGGTAGTAGTGTGGAGTAATTTTTGTACATTTACATAATTCTCTACTCTAATCTGTTAGGATTACTGTTTTTTTTTATGTAGCGAGTAAAATTTGAGTGTGCATTTGGGAAAGGATTATTTCATTTGATGTATGATAAGAATGCTCTTATAATTGTAGTGCCGACAGTTTTAGTTTTAGATTTCTTCCATGGTCACGCGTCCCAAGTACGTTTGTGAACATGAGCTCAAGTTTGTCAGTTCATTTGTGTTGCATTATTCTGCAGATAGAATTACACACAGGGAAATTGAATGATCTAGTGCTATTGTTTGTAATGAGACGCTTTGTATGAGGAAACGTATCAGTTTTCAGACCCCTTTTTGAAAACAAGTTTGGGCTCGAAAACTCTTAATAGACTGAAAGGTGACTCCATTATTTCGTCGAGGAGACCTTGTAACCAGAGACACATGCCAGATTTACAAGAATGATCGCTTTTATCGAGATTGTAAACGGACAAAAACAACTGATTTTGACAAAAACAAAGTTTACAGTGATGGAGTATTTTGTTTTCAAAACTGAATCATAATATACACCATAAATTCCTAACAATTAATCTACTAACTTAATGTAATCAACAAATATACTATTTTGTACAAATTTTACAATCCATACATTAACCCTCGTGGCTCAAAATGCAATCATCAAATTGAAAGGCACGTAAATCTTAATTTCAATCCAATCAAACTGTTCATCTAAAAGTTTAAATTTTTTTCAAACTAACTAATCCTAGTCATTTTATTTTAACCTGCGTAAGGTTGCGAATAATCTCATTGTGGTCCCATACGATATGACCCATATACTGGTGCGCATACCCTACTTGCTCACCATGTTGTCTGTTGTCACCTTGTTTTGTACACAGAACTAACCTATTGTGTGTTTTTGTGATGATGGTCCTCAGGTCACATGGGTGCGATGAATCTTCGCGTTTGAAGAACTCGAGTTGCAGTCTGAGCGGAGTGTCGTCTCTGGAGAACGATCGTATCACCTCATCCATCATGTCCTTTGCTCAACTGGCAAACGTACATCTGTTCTGTGATGAAAGCAATCATGACTCCAAGGCACCCACCAAACATAATTTCCTTTGTGAGGGCAAGTCCACATCCGAGGTGATCTATGGACACCCAGATTTCCAAAACTTGCCATTCAGGTTAGTAGTAGCTTTTATGCACTTTGCATTGAACACACTGTGAATTGGATTTGGGGTAAAAAGGTATAAAGCAGACCCCTGCTCAGATGATATAGGGTACATAATACAGTGGTATAGATAGTTAGTTAGTTAGTTTGTAGCTAGTTAGTTAAATTGAGTAAAGTGGATGCATTTTTATTGCCAAAACCCAGCCATTTATCTGTTCTATCAAAATTATTATTACAGCTTTGAGTAATTGGGGTGGACAGACGGAGGGAATTTATTGAAATCGTTTTTCCGTTTACTTGCAAAGATTCATATCGGAGGGGAATGTTAGCGTGTTGTGTATGCATAGGAAAAAAACTGTCTTGTTCCATTTAATATTTTATTTGGTCTGGGGAGCTTTAAATTCACTTAGGGAGTTTTGCATCATAAATAATGTAGAGAATATTTGTAAGTTGGTATATTTCTGGAGTGAGCAAAAGTAAGTCTTATAAAAGGACTGGAGACAAATGGGATATCAGGATTTTATTACATAATAATTCCTAGGCTGGATGAAATGCAAGGTATGCGAGCATGTATCATTATTTTCATGGTAAATGAGTTTTTAGCGAAATCATAATTTCCCATCGCAGATTTAACTTTTGTGTGTGGCCTACAATGGAAAATGCGAGTGGGCCATTACTATATATGCGTACTTACTAACTTAGTTGCTGGTATTGAGATAAGATTAATTGTTGAGATTTAAACTCGTTGCGTTATTAATGGCAGTACTCTCACTAACTTATATTATGTAGTGCAGAAATTGCTCAGAGAAAAACGTATGCATGCATAAGGAGGGCTCAGGCAAGTAAGTAACTAATGCATCCATATTTCTCCATTTGAGTGTGTGGCAAATGGACAGTTATTATATATTTGGGCTCAGAGTAGCTAACTAAATAACTAACTTAGTTGCTAACTAGGCTAGTTTGCTGCTAAATGTATTCCCTTTTCTTTGTGTTTGCATTGTGCTCTATGATTATTGCTATTTAACTATATTATGAGTGGATGGAAAAATGGTGAAAGCTTTGATAATAATTCCCTTACGATTTAGAACCTCTTCACATGCATACATGATAATTGCTTACATACTTACAGGGAATGGAGTAAAATTACACAGTAGTAGTAAGTCACCTATTGCGAGCAAAAGTGAACATGGCCGGCTCATGTGTTTTTAAATATGCAGAATCCAATTATGCAATAAGTGTGGGTAGTCAGTTTATTTGGAGTGAATTTCCACAGAAAAATTATGCATGCAGCATACTAGAGTTGCGTTCCATACATTGTGAATACCCGATTTTCTCTGTTTCGCCGCTTTAGTCAGTCTCGTTGGTTAGTTATAGCAGCTACTGGGTTTGGCTTCAAGCCAGAAACAACGGAATTATAAAAGGGGAGAAGAAGATTAGTGGCAGGCCTAATGGAAAAGACAGGTAGAGGCTGTATCCGTGTTTTCCACTATCAAAAAATGAATGAGTGGCCCTCTAATTATGACTGAGGGGAAAATTTCGTATATACTCACTGACTACTGCAAGTAATGTGTGCATTGGTGTTCAAAGTCTGATGATGACAGATAATTTGAAGAATTTGACGGTGCATTTGCTTGTGGTCAAGTGGTTAAAAAGTGGTGAAAAAATTTAATGAACTGAAGGGAAAAGTGTTAAAGTGAAAATGGGTGTATTTATGATTTAGCAGTTTAGGTATGGATGACTGACCTAAGAATTTTGAACTTGGTTTAGTTAGTTCATAATTGGGCAAAGGGATTATTGATTTCTATATAAAGTATGCATGAAGGAAATAAGCATGGGAAAAGGAGGTATAGTTTTTCGTGCCGTGAAATTAAATCCTGATGTGACATCTTTATTGCACCATGACACATTTGAGAAAATAAATGGGCTTTTAGAACGCTGTAAGACAAGAGACTTAATTTTTGTACAAGTCTAATTATACAAGTTGCTTGAAGAATGAGTAAAAAGGGAAATTTGGCTCCGATCACGTTACTTGGGCATGGGGATTTAGCGTGCAGTAAATGGCTTAACTTCTTCATAGGGAAATTAAATATGCTGGCTGAGTAACTAACTATACTGGCTAAAAAGGGTTATCAATTTTGTACGATCATTGATTTAATGCACGAAGCAAATTTAGGTTAATAAGTGGATCGAAATAATCATGTTGCTTTAAAGATTATAGAGTATAAAAAATGCATGGTATTGGGAAATATAGTGATTGTTGAGGGAAGATAATCCATACAAGGCTAAAAGTTGCATATTTTGAGTGTATTGCTTGCAACAGGGTATAAAAGTTTGCCAAATTAATGTATGTAGACGAGAATTGCCTCACAATAGACTCTTTTTTGTGAATCTGGCCACTTTGCCTATAGTTTGAACAATATGCAGAATAATAAATGGTATTAATTATTGTCTGGCGACCGCTTTAAAACATTTTGCAACTTCTTTTGATTTGCATTGGATGCAAAACTTTTGCTTTCTACTCTGGCCGACCTAATTAGACACCATTTACACATCCCATCTATCTCATTAGACGTATATGGGCCCGTTTTTTCCTGTGTGTGCAGAACTAATATTCATTATGAGAGTCATTTGTCACTTGTATGCAATTAACTTTATCCACTGTAAAGTGTATACTGTGTGGCGTAGGATGTACCGTCGTTTTTTGTGGTCGTGATAAGTTTGGCAAAAAAGGGACAACTTTGCCGCTTTTTCATAATAACTCGATCCATATATTAAAATCCTTTCTTGCGTGCTTAATAAATAGATTAAAAGTTTTAAGAGCTTTTTCTACCTTTATTGTTTACTTTGCTCTTTATTTTTGGATGAGATCTCTTGAATGCAAAAGATGATGCCACATTTTTTGTTTTGTTTGTATTGTCCTCTAATGCCATTTCATTATTCCTTTTACCTTCCATAACTTTCTTGTTTACAGATTGTAATGTCAAACCTTAGTATCTCGACGAGAATTCAAAGTCAATTCTTATGACAGGATCTATTACTTTGTGGTACCAACTGGATTCCATTATGATTCCCATTTCTCAAGTGGGGACAACAACCTGGATGAATAAAAAGATAGATTCGAACATATGTAGCAAGCAGAATAATGATATGAGTAAATTGGGACTGAGGCCAAAACTCTGTCGTCTGCTGGCAATAAGTTACTATAGTTGACTTGACATTGTCACCACAGAGCACAAACGAAACTTTTTTCTCACGCGCACTTTTTTCCCTTGGACAAGAACAGTTTTTTCCGGCTTCTTTTGTTCTCTGTTTTGGGTAGTAGTAACAAACACCCTTCCCTTTCTATGAGAATCCTGGTCCAAAAAATGTACGTAATACCAATCAAAGGTTTTTTGTGTTTAGTTCGTGCTCAAATGTGACCACAATCTTAAATTATGATGATGCCACTTTTTCCTTTCGGTGTCAAAAAGACAGAATCACCATTCTTCTCCTATCTCCTGTGATTTTATTTGTATTTCTAACTATATATCCCACTCAATACAAAGTCATGTGAATAGCTTCCGCATGCATTTTACACAATAAAGTGTGATATTTGTGTTGTATATAGCCCATTTGTAAACAGTTGCGGTACATGAGCTCCACCACAAAGGCACAGACTGTTGTATATAAATACATGTGATGCTGCTAATGGTGCACATTCTTTCTGCTCGACAGTTTTGAATTGAAAAAGAAACTGTTATCCATTTCTGCTGGAGGAGGAAGCAGAGAAGATTGAAAAAGCTATGTGTTCCGTCTCAATATGAGAATTTTGTGTGAACGTGTAGAAAAAAAGTAGGAAAGGATCTCTTGAGAGAGAAAAGGAAGTGACATGATGATAGCGGGTAAAAAATATCGACAACTCTTGCATTTTTGTGTCACCTTTTGAATCCTATAGGGAGGGAGGAAAATATAATAATAATACTTGCAATAATACAGTAGATAAATATTGTATAGTGACTTTACCAAGGGTTTTGTCGTGCTCACTCAGTTAGTCAGTATATTATAGTATTGCATTTTCAGTTTCTATTCGTTTTTTCTAGATTCCAGTTTTGTAGCCTACTTTTTTCTGTGGCTTGGCTTACATGTGTGGGGAAGAATAGATTTTCTCTTACTGTGAATTTATATTGATACACCTACATACATATGTGTTGTTGGGGAAAAATTGATGGTTTGTATCGTTTTGGAATCCAATTTTTTGTTCGCCTTTAGAATCTATGAGGGCGTGATGCTTTACTTATGACTTATGAGATAGTCACAGTGTATAGATAGAACTTTTGGGCCTCGTTTCCATAAAATTTAGTGCTTCCATTATTATTCGCTAGTGTGTATGCAGTAGGCTGATATTGATATCTACAGCTAGTTTATTGAATGATCCACAAAAGTATGTGTATACACTCGAGTTTTTGATTTCCGTATTTTTCTCCAGAATATAAAAGTGTTTACTAACTTAGTAATTCCATTTTGTGGATATAGTTGGTTGCTTAGTTAGTTTTTAAAAACTTTTTAGTAATGTTTTGTATACTTACTCTTTAGTTACTGACTTGTTTAGGGAATTTTGTTTATTTTTCGTTAGTTTTATAAAGTAGGGCAAATGTATTTGGATTAAAAGTTGAGTTGGCTTGGTTGACAAACAATTTCGAAGGACAATTTTTCTCTCGTACAAAACAAAGTAATTCATTTCATGTCTTTTTTCTCTGGGTAGCTCTCCAATTTTATTCACGAATCACACTATGCATGCAAAGTGGTTGGATAATCGCTATACTGGTCCTTTTATTTGGAGATAGGGAATCTTGTATGTGTGCGCATTCGTCATGTGTGCATTCATTTTGGGGCAATTGGCCCCTGAAGACTCATGTTTTGTCTATGCCCATGTACTATACTGTGAGTAAGAAAGGCTAGATGTGTAGAGCAATAAAAATTTGCCGGTGAATTACCCATTTTCTTGTTATCGTCCTATTCACAAAGTCAGGGCTATGATCGTTTTCTTGTCCTCTGATCATTGTTCTTTTATTCTATATTGGTTTTTTTGTTGCTTTTTTCCAGGGACCTGAGCACGCCTGTTCCGCCACCAGAATTCGTTGTCAAGCAAATTGCCCAGCCCAGGTTTGTATTGTTGGTGGAAGAAACCGGAAACATGAATTTACGGGTATGCTAAACCTTTTTTCTGTGTGTTTTGCCCCTTGTTTGTAATTGTGTGTGACACCTTTTCTTGAATGGGGAGGATAATATCCGTTCTTTGGGTTAACTTATGGCTTTTAGTGATACAAACGGACAATTGTGGGTGATTCATAACCATTTGGGCATTATATCGCGAGTAAAAAATGTGTAACTGTTGCCAACTTTGGTCGGGTTAGTAATTCGGGAATATATTTTCCTTAAGTAAACCCTATACAAAAGCAAGCACTATACAGTTTTCACTGCAACTAATTATTAATGCAAGCCAGTAAGTGAAATCATAAGCCAATCAAACCAACCTGGGAAGCCAACGAAGCTGAAAAATATATTGACACCCTCATTTCTTTCCTTAGAAAGGCGTCATGGTCAACCTACTAGTGTATTAGTCTCAATAATCGGTTAGTTGCACTGTGTCAGTGTCACATAAAAGGACATACATAAGGCGCGACGGAATTTATTAATGGCTTTATAAAATGACAGGATTATTCTACATTTTCTCGCATCACTGGCACCATACAAGACTATCCATGTGGTAAATACAGTGTTGTAAAATATTTTTCTTACTCCAACTTTTGTATTAGAGCCACAAATGTGGAGAAAAAATGATTAACGGCCATAATAGTGGTGGAGTCTGAAATCTCCATTAGATAGTAGTACGTAATTCAGAGGATGATAGGTAAAACTGGTTCTACATACCATTTTAATAAATGCAATGATGAATTTATGCATGCATTGTTATTACACAGGTGATTACTATCGGGCCCATTCTCATAGGTTAAGTAAGAGAATGATGATGGAGCTCAATCAAAATCCAATGTAGTGGCAATCATAACGCATTAGTACCTTGGTTATATGGAGGAACTTGTCTACGGGCTTTAACTCGTGGGTCACTCTCTATGCACATGAATTTATTTCCACCATAGAGTCTGATGAATTGCATAATAATAATAATAGGTGCAGGTAGCCGTTGATCATCATTTTTTGGGAGCTGCAGGTAGATTTAATGGCTTTTTATAAGCCAATGTAGCCAGTAAGTATGTAATTGCTCCCAGAAAAGACATCATGAAGTGTTAGGGCTCTAATGAATGGAATTTAAATTGAATTCAGAGATGGGAAGATATTAACTGACTAGAGTTGAAAATATTATGCATGTGCAGTGCATCATGGAGAAAAATATAAGCAACTATGAAGGTATTGTAGTCTGCATTATTGGGGCTTCGTTTTTGGTCCATGATAAATGATAGTCTGCCTAATTCTTCATTGTAAATGGACGGACAGAATGAATATGAATAATGTGATCCACACATGTTTCGTTTTCAGATGTTGTTATGTATATGGTTAAGTAGTGGAGATTCTTTTGAAGACCCAGTTGACATTTAGTAGAGGATGCAGTGAATTAATTGTTTTGGTTTGGAATTTTTTTATAGGATGTTTGGAAGTTTTTAAAACTGGCTGTACGGAAATTCCTCAAGTATGATCTTCAGACTGGGATTGAAATCGGAATGATCAGTGTGAGCACAAATGAAGTGAGAGAGCTGGCCAATATGACTTCCTTGCAATCTATTAGTCTACGACGAGCTTTGGCTGACAAATTGCCCAACTACCCGAATGTAGATAGTGGAGGGAATATTTCGTTGAGGAGAGGAATTTTTCAAGCTGTGGAGGTAAGATGTCACAAGAAAGTTTGAATTTGGTAACTTTTATTGGAGAAGTTGAAGGGGAATTTTCTTGTTGAATTGAAGAGCTAAACTAAATCATGTGGGATTGAAAAAAATGAGGATTTGCATACAAAAGATACAATTTGTGCCGAAAGTAGTTGTCATTATTTTCACTGTTGTTAAAAATTGCATGGAAGGCGGCTGGAATGCACGTGTTTTGTAACTAACTATATGAAGACGAATTTAAAAAGATGGATTTAACTTTGTTTGCGATTTTTAACAGGTTTTTTTCTGTAATTTCTAATTCTAGCATTTCATTCTTGAATGAATTTGTATAATCTTTCAAGAGAGATTCCCTATCTTGTGAGATTAAGCTTTCTATTTTTGTGATACTACTTGGTTTTTTTAAGCAGGGCAGAGTTACACATCTATCTTCTCTCAAACGAGTGCATCTTTCTTAGTTAGTTTGCTTTGAGATTCCCAAAAAACCTTTTTGTAGTGAGTAACTAAGTCCCGTTTTGAGTTTGCATTTAATTTAAGAAACTAATCTACTTTTTTACCTTTATTGTGTAATCCCAGGGAAAACTGAGCGTCAAAAAACGTTCACTGTAATAGCCCTATGCACTACAACTAGGTAAATACAGTGACTACCGGAATGAAGGCTTTTAGATTATTTTTTCTGCTTTCATGAAATCAGTGCATTTCAGCCTGCTAACTACTATGTGCTCAAGTAGTTTACGAAGGGAGCCTCTCTTTTCTAAAGCATACAGACACAAAGAGAGGAAAAATGAAAGACGGTGGATGAATGAAGGATCAAATTGGATTAGAGTTTAGATTGTATGCTCAGATATACAGGGGATTCGAAAAAAGGGAAAATATACTACTTACTGCATATACACAGTAGTAGTACGAGCACGCATCTTGTAAGAATGAATGTGTACCTTTATACTACACAGTACTGGCATTCTCGTTGAACGAGTTCATTTCTTTTCCATTTTTTCTTCCCTTTCGCAATAAGTGCATGTTTACTTGCTTATCTCGACTGGAACCAACAAGCTAACGTAATGTAGTAGTGTTCACTTTTCTTGGGCAAAAAAATTGCTGGATAAGTGCTCCACTATAGGGAAAGAAGTAGGTATCATCATCCAAAGCAGATGTGTGTACCAATAGCATCATAGTACATGCATTGCCCACTTTGATCTTACCTGACGGATGGAAGCAATATTTATGTGCTGCATATGTGCTTTATCACTTTTTCTTCAAAGAGTTCTCAAGATCCTAGATAAACAAATGATAGTCCATGCATGTGATTATTTTTGAGAACTAGCCAACTAAAAGGAGAAGGAAATGATTGAATTGTACCAGAGTTAGTAGTCTATTCATGTCATCATTATTATTCATTGGATGGGTTGCAAAAAACAGAGTTATAGTTGTAAACTGATTTTATGATTACATTTACAAGCCTAATTAGGGCCCCATTTTGATTTATGATGATCCGGTATAAAAAATTATTGGGTACTTTTCGTCTAAGTTACTACATTGGTGAGTGAGAGCATCTGGTTTTCATATCAACTGTATAGTTATGTAATAATAATCATATTCAGTCTGTCAATATGTAATGCAGACACAGAGATGTGTGCTTTGTATACTAACTAACTGACCAAGTTAGTAGGTTTAAGATTTGAACCGTCTATAAAGTATGAAAGCATTCTTGCACACACATGGAGAATAACAATAACATAGTACCTACCTAGAGCTAGCTTTATGGCTCAAGAAAACAAATAGACTTCATAAATTGACAAGGGACTCCAGCAGTAGAGATAAGATAATCTACCCAAATTTTTCATGTGTGTCTTTTTTTCTGTGTCACAGATGCTAAAACGAAATGGTGGTCGAGCAGCTGGGTCTGTGATCATTTTGATCAGCCAAGGGACCGTCTCTACGACAGATTTGGAATCATCTTTGGATCTAATGAAGAGGGAGGAAATCACTGTTGCAGCTATTGAATATCCCTCTCTAGGTATGTGCCATGGCTTTCTTGTTTATCTCTGTGTGCAAAAGGACCGGAGAAAATTGAGCGGAAAAAATGGGCTAATAGGATTGAATTGTGAGAATGGGAAAAAAAGTCTTTGCTGGGGAATGATTTCATGTCTATTTGTTTTTGATATGAAAGTAAATAGACAGAGGATATTTTGGATCAGATTAGTTTGTGCTTGGATTTGCTTGTGTGGTAAAACATGGGTTGAGTTCTGTGATTCCTTTCAATTAGCAAGGATTATTTGAAATGATATCTAAAGTTGTGTAGGAGCAATTGACACTCCTTTTGGGTTGTCTATGAGAGGGTCTCATCAATTATTGAAATGGCTGATGCTTTCAAAAGAGAAAGTTCTCACTGACTGGGTTATATGTATGAAAAGCTTGCATGATACGATCTGTTGACTCTCCTCCCCAAATGAAATGAGATGAAAGGCAGGGACAACTTTTCTCATCGCCTTTTACAACCGCTTATTGAGAGCTATTAGCCAAAAAGCAGGAAAAGGGTTCCAAAATTGTACACAAGTTTGTTTGGATTCCTATGTAGTACAAAGTTTGAACAAATATGCTCGGAATTCGGGCACGAGAGAATCTAATATGCAGTTTGGATGCGCTATACCATCTCGACACATTTGCGGATTGTAAATTTTTAATGAATGAAAATGGAATCGTTGTGTACTTGAACCTGGCAAAATGAAATATTAATCTTAACATTTTCAAAACACGGGAAACTAAATTGTTCATTTTTTGTTGCGAGCAAATGATAGAAATGAATTTTACATATAGGGATTCTTTGTTGGACCAATATTTTGTGGACTTTAAATCGCAAAGTACGCTAAATCCAATGCTAAGCTGCAAAAGGAAAAGAAAAAACTTTGTTTCATGTTATATATCCGTACTACTGCTTTTTGTATCAAATACATTATGTACTCTGGTCTACTTTTATCAATGCCCTCGTATGGTTGAAAGAAAAGAGGATTCACTTATTCCAATCCCAATGTTTTCTCTTTCAACATTTTTTCTCTCCAATTTTCTTTCAATCACTAATACTACTACTGCTACTAGTAACTAACTAAGTGAGTAGTGGACACAAAACACACAGATAGAAACTTTGGCATTGTAAAAGAGCTGCAAGTTTGTTTTGCCTTTGCAAAAATTCCTTTCCTGTTACTTTTCTTTGTTTGCTCACTTACTATATAATATTTCATAACGTGTTCATTTTGCTATTGAAACTTACACATCATCATCATCACACTATGATACTTGAAAAGATTTTTCCTCTCCTGGATTTGATATCTATTACTTACTATGTGTGTAATATATTTTTTCGTTTGTGATAAAGATTTACACAAGTTTTTTTCCTCTTTAGGAGATGGGAAAATTGCAACTTTGGCGGAAGAGACTAATGGACCCCATTTTGCTATTCGCGAGAAAGGAGTGGGACCCACTACCCACATGTCAACTTTTGTAAAGCTCATCAACGCTCTGATGACCATCCAAACGTATTTTACTAAAGATGTGTCCACCACTTGGCCCGTCATGGTGAGATTTTTTTACAATTTTTTCAATCTGATAACAAGTAATGAAGGAATAATGGTATTGTTAGTTATAAAGTTCCTAAAAGTGGCTCATATCCTGGATTTGAAGGATGAGATTTTACACAAAAGAGTTCATGGATAGTTTAGTTATTTAGGAGTAGTGGTAACGATTTGGGCTGCAGCAATTTTCACACTTTGATGCTAAAATTGGTTAGTTACTTGCTGGAGAGTCTTTGTAGAAAAGGAGTGTGATCCAACTGACTATTGCGTTTATTATTTTGTACGCACCATTTTGATACGGCCTATTTTCTTGGAATTTATGGTGTGCCCAGTAGTTACTTACTTGGCCCATAAATATTCAGTTTAGTACATGGGTGAGTGAGCAAAACTGCTTCAGGCTGGTCTGGAACCTATGGTTTTACAATTGGCACTGTTTGCCACTACTCTTTTCAGCTCGTTTTGGATTCTGTATGTATCTTGTTGATGGGAATGCTGGAATTATTAGTAGTTTAGTTAGTTTATGCTGGAGTTTTTTTAAAGCAGTTTATATAAGTAAAATGCATAATTTGTCTAAAATTGAGACTGAAAAAGTTTCTTTTTTCAGCTCATCCAGCTCCACAGTTAGTTTATTACGAAGCCGAAGGCGGAGTAATAGAATTACCCGAAACGGGAGCGCCCTATGCTCCACATGTTAAAGCTAAAATCACCTGAAAACGCCAGATTGAAATTTGTGTTAGTAAACTCTGTTTGGAACGGGGTAAAAGTTGTGTGCGCAGTTTTCAGACAGGTTTTAGAATAACCCCAACCGTGACCAAAATGGTTTAATTTTGTAATTAAATGTTTTAATTTGA
>Ga0210040_10001483_pt1 | contig 35350 bp, 30 predicted proteins | sample CryGeyCG12114_NA_FD_185462 | JGI IMG/M metagenome (GOLD analysis project Ga0210040, IMG submission 185462) | Groundwater microbial communities from aquifer - Crystal Geyser CG19_WC_8/21/14_NA (SPAdes) (version 2) | ecosystem: Environmental > Aquatic > Deep subsurface > Groundwater | place: USA...
GCAGAAGGCCCCGGCGCTCATGCGGCGGAAGTCCTGCATCGCCTCGCCCAGGCGCTCGTGCGGCCAGCTCCACCAGGCGATGCGATGGAGTGCCGCGACGATCTCCGGCGGAAAGCGGTGGCGCAGCACGCGCCCGGGAACGCCGACGACGATGGCGAAATCCGGCACGTCCTTGGACACAACCGCGCCCGCGCCGATCGCGGCACCCGTGCCGATGGTCACGCCGGGCAGGATCACCGCCCCGTGCCCGATCCACACATCGTGCCCCAGCGTGACGCGGTGCGAGCGGCGCCAGTCGAAGAAGGCCGCGTCGTCCTCGCCCAGGCCATAGGCCGAGGAGCGGTAGGTGAAGTGGTTCAGGGCCACGCGGTCGAGCGGGTGGTTGCCCGGGTTGATCCGCACCCCCGCCGCGATGGAGCAGAAGCGGCCGATCTCCGCGTAGATGATGTCGCTGTCGCGTGCGACGTAGCTGTAGTCGCCGAACACGCTCTCGGCGACGCGGGTGCCCGCGCCGACCTCGCAGAAGTGGCCGAAGACGCTGTCCCGCACCTCGGCCGTGGGGTGGATCGATGGCCGCGCGCCGAGGGACTTGCCGGCCGTGTCCGGGTCGGGAAGCACCGGCGCGGCCGGCGGACGTTCCTCTTTCAGCATCTTCCCCGCTTCCTCCCTGCGTTGCGTGCGGCCGACCGGGGGCAGGAGGCCGCCTCCCGCCGACGGAATGGCCGGGCCCCGCCATGCCGCGGGTCCTCTGCCTGCCCGACCGGAACAGGCATGCGTCGGTCCGGTGAAGCTTTGGCGACAGATGCATCGGCACCCGGCGGCGATCCGCCGCACGGCGATGCGCGCCACAAACCTGTCACGGAGCGGTCACCACGGATTCATCCGAACGAGTGCTAAGGAGCGCCCCGTACACGCATGACCAAGACCTCCTCCCCTTATGGCTGGCGCACCGTGGAGACCTGCCTGACGGCGGAGATCCGCGACGGGCAGCTCAGTCCGGGCCAGCGGCTCCCGCCGGAACCCGCGCTCATGGCGCGGTTCACCGTGGGCCGGCACAGCGTGCGCCGTGCCGTCGCGGCCCTGCAGGCGCGGGGCCTGGTCCGGACGCTCCAGGGCAGCGGAACCTATGTGCGTCCGGCGGCGGTGCTCGAATACCGCCTGTCCGAGCGCACGCGCTTCTCGCGCATCCTTCTCGACCAGGGGCGCGAGCCTTCCGGCCGCTTCCTGCGCGGGGCGGAGGGTCCTGCCCCGCCCGAGGTGGCGGAGGAGCTGGGCCTGCTGCCCGGGGCGCCCGCCTACGAAATTCTCCGCCTGAACTTCGCCGATGGCGTGCCGATGAATCTTTCGGCGGCCTGGTACCCGGCGTGGCGCTTCCCCGGAATGCTGCAGGCCTGGCAGGCGGGGCGGGGAGCCAGCGAGGTGCTCGCCGTCCATGGGCTGCAGGACTACCTCCGGCTGCGCAGCGCCATCCTCACGCGGCTTCCCTCCCCCGAGGAGGCGTCGTGGCTGGACCAGCCCGCGGATCAGCCCGTGCTGGTGGTCCGCAAGGTGGACGCCGACCTGGCCGGCGCCCCCATCGCCTGTTCCGAAACCATCTGGGCCGGGGAGCGCGTGCAGCTCCTGGTCGACAACGCCCCCTCGCCGCGCGGCGAGGCCCCTGGGCGCGAGGAGATGACCGATGTGGATCGCTGACCTTCGGATCGTGCTGCCCGACCGCGTGCTGCCGCGCGGCGCCGTGCGCGTCGAGGACGGATGCATCGTCGAGGTGATCGAGGTTCCGAGCTTCGGCACCCGGCCGGCGGCGCTGACCCTCATCCCCGGGCTGGTCGACCTGCACGGGGACATGATCGAGAAGGAGGTGGAGCCGCGGCCGGATTGCGCCTTCCCGCTGGAGGTCGCGGTCGGCAACCTCGACGCCCGCCTGGCCGCATCGGGCGTCACCACGGCCTATGCCGGCGTTTCCTTCGCGGAAGGCAAGCGCGGCCTGCGGAGCGAGGAGCGGGCGCGCGCCATGGTCGAGGCCCTCGCGCGGCTGCGCGGGCAGGCGCGCACCGACCTTCGCGTCCACGCGCGCTTCGAGATCACCAACGACCGCGCCGAGCCGGTGCTGCGCGACCTTCTGGCCCGCCGGATGGTGGACATGGTCTCCCTGACCGACCACACGCCGGGCCAGGGGCAGTACCGCGACGTGGAGCAGTACGTCGCCTATTCCGCCCGCGCCCACGGCCATGCGCCGGAGGAGGCGGAAGCCCGCGCCCGCGCCCGCATGGCGGCGCCGCCGGCCTGGGAGGTGGCGCGCGCCGTGACGGAGCTGGCCCGCGCGCAAGGGTTGCCGATCGCCTCTCACGACGACGACACGCCGGCCAAGGTGGCGCTGATGCGGAGCCTCGGCGCCACCATCTCGGAGTTCCCGGTCACGCTGGAGGCGGCGCGCGCCGCGCGCGAGGCGGGAATGGCGACGCTGATGGGCGCGCCGAACGCGCTGCGCGGCCAGTCCATGACCGGCAACATCACGGCCGCGTCGGTGCTGGAGGCCGGGCTGCTGGACGCGCTGGCGGCGGATTACCACCAGGGCGCGATGCTGCCCGCCGCGATCGGCTGGGTGCGGGAGGGACGGCTGCCGCTGCACGCCGCCATCGCCCTGCTGACCGCCAATCCCGCTGGCGCCGCGGGGCTCGGTGACCGCGGCGTCATCGCCGCGGGGCGCCGCGCGGATCTCGTGCTGCTTGATGTCTCGGAGGCGCAGGGGGCCCCGCCGCCGCGGGTGCGGGCGGTGTGGCGCGAAGGACGGATGATCCATTCCGATGGCTGGACGGGCATGGCCGACGCCGTGGCGGAGGCCGCATGAGCGCGGAAGCCAGCAACGAGCGTCGCCGTGCGGACGACGAGCGTCGCCGTGCGGACGACGAGCGTCGCCGTGCGGACGACGAGCGTCGCCGCTGGATCGGCATCCTCGCCCGTGCCGGTGCCGCCGGGATCGAGGCGCGAATGGCGGACGTCCCGCCGCTGCCGCCGCACGTGCGGCTGCGGGGGCCGGAAACGGGCCTCGTGATGGTGCGCGGCCGCGCCGGCGGCGACGGCGCGCCCTTCAACCTCGGAGAGATGACGGTGACCCGCTGCGCCGTGCGGCTGGAAAACGGGACGGTGGGCCATGCCTATCTGGCCGGCCGAGACCGCCGCGGCGCCGAGCTGGCGGCCGCCATGGACGCGGCGCTGCAAGACCCCGCCCGCCGTCCCGCGCTGCTGGCGGCGGTGGTGGAGCCGCTGGCGGCCGAACAGGCAAAGGCCCGCGCGGTGACGGCGCGCAAGGCCGCCGCCACCCGCGTGCGCTTCCTGGCCATGGAGACGACCCGATGAACGGCCTTCTACCCGGTTTCGTCGACCCGGTGGCGGACGCGCAATCCGCCTTCCGCGCCGTGCTGGAGGCGATGGCGCGTCCGGGCCGCGTGCAGCACCTGCCCCATCCCCCTGCGCCGCCATCCCCCCTCTCGCCCGCCGCCGGCGCCGTCCTGCTGGCACTCGCGGATGCCGGGACGCCGCTCTGGCTCGATGCCGGTGCCGAGGCCGCCGGATGGGCGGTGTTCCATGCGGGCTGTCCGCTGGTGGAGAACCCCGGTGCCGCCGCCTTCGCACTTGCCACCGGCGCCCCGCCCGCGCTCGCATCGCTCGACCCGGGCACGGATGAGGAGCCGCAGCGTGCCGCGACGCTCATCCTCCAGGTCGCCTCGCTGGCCGAGGGGCGCGGCTGGCACCTGTCCGGCCCCGGCATCGAGCACGAGCACCGGCTGGAAGTGCAGGGCGCGCCGGATGGCTTCCTGGAAGCCTGGGCCGCGAACCGCGCGCGCTTCCCGCTCGGGGTGGACGTGATCCTGTGCGCGGGCGAGTGCGTCGCCGCCCTGCCGCGCGGCGTCGCGATCCGGGAGGGCTGAACCGATGTATGTCGCGGTCAAGGGCGGCGAGGCCGCCATCGCCAATGCCCATGCCTGGCTGGCCGAGGAGCGGCGCGGCGACGCGCGCGTGCCCGAGGTCGGCACCGACGCGATCCGGGAGCAGCTCACCCTTTCCGTCGATCGCGTGATGGCGGAGGGGTCCTGCTACGACCCCGACCTCGCGGCGCTGGCGATCAAGCAGGCGCGGGGGGACCTGATCGAGGCGATCTTCCTGCTTCGCGCCTATCGCACCACGCTGCCGCGCTTCGGCGCCTCCGCCCCCATCGACACGGCGGCCATGACGGTGCGCCGCCGCGTTTCCGCCACCTACAAGGACCTGCCGGGCGGGCAGGTGCTGGGGCCGACCTTCGACTACACCCACCGCCTGCTGGACTTCGCCCTGGCGGCCGAGGGGCTGGCGCCGCCCGCCGCGGCCGAGGCCGATCCCGGCCAGGACGCCGCTCCGCCGCGCGTCACCGGGATGCTGGCGGCGGAGGGGCTGATGGCGGCCGAGGAGCCTTCCGAGGCCGAGCCGGGCGACCTCACCCGCAACCCCGTCACCTTTCCCGCCGAAAGAGCGGTCCGCTTGCAGAACCTGGCGCGCGGGGACGAGGGCTTCCTCCTCTCCATGGCCTATTCCACCCAGCGCGGCTACGGCAACAACCACCCCTTCGTGGGCGAGCTGCGCCAGGGTGAACTGGCCGTGTGCTTCGCGCCGCCGGAGCTGGGCTTCGAGATCGAGATCGGCGACCTGGTCGTCACCGAGTGCCAGATGGTGAACCAGTTCCACGGGTCGCGCACGGAGCCGCCGCAGTTCACCAGGGGCTACGGCCTCGTCTTTGGCCGCTCGGAGCGCCGGGCCATGGCCATGGCGCTGATGGACCGGTCGCTGCGCGCGGCGGAGCTGGGCGAGACCGTGGAGGCGCCCGCGCAGGACGAGGAATTCGTCCTCTCGCATTCCGACAACGTGGAGGCGACCGGCTTCCTCGAGCACCTGAAGCTGCCGCACTACGTCGATTTCCAGAGCGAGCTCGAATCCGTGCGCGCCATGCGGGCCGCGGTGGAGGCGGAGCGGCATGCCGCGCACCCCACGGAACGGCATGCCGAAACCGTGGAGGCCGGGCCGTGAGCGGCTACAACTTCGCCTATCTCGACGAGGCGACCAAACGGATGATCCGGCGGGCGCTGCTGAAGGCGGTGGCCGTGCCCGGGCACCAGGTGCCCTTCGGCTCCCGCGAGATGCCGCTGCCCTATGGCTGGGGCACGGGCGGCATCCAGGTCACCGCGAGCGTCATCGGTGCGGACGACACGCTGAAGGTCATCGACCAGGGCGCGGACGACACCACCAACGCGGTCTCCATCCGCCGCTTCTTCGCGCGCGTCGCGCCAGGCCTGCGCACCACCGAGCGCACGGCCGAGGCGACGGTGATCCAGACCCGCCACCGCATCCCCGAGACGCCGCTGCGGGAAGGGCAGGTGCTGGTCTACCAGGTGCCGCAGCCCGAGCCGCTCTTCCGCCTGGAGCCGCGACGGGCCGAGACGCGCCGCCTGCACGCGCTGGCCGATTACGGGTTGATGCAGGTCAAGCTGTACGAGGACATCGCGCGGCACGGGCGCGTCGGCTCCTCCTACGACCATCCGGTCATGGTGAACGGGCGCTACCTCATGTCGCCCTCGCCCATTCCCTCGTTCGACAACCCGAAGATGCACCGCTCGCCCGCGCTCCAGCTCTTCGGCGCCGGGCGGGAACGCCGGCTTTATGCCGTGCCGCCCTACACGGACGTGCAAAGCCTCGACTTCGAGGACCACCCGTTCGTGCCGCTGCGCGCGAAGGGCCGCTGCACCCTCTGCGGCGCAGGCGACAGCTACCTCGACGAGGTGGTGACGGATGACCGGGGCGGGCGGATCTTCGTCTGCTCCGACACGGATTTCTGCACCGGGCGGCAGACCATGCGCGAGGCCGCGGAATGAACGACCATCCCATCCTTTCCGCCAGCAGCGTGACGCGCGCCTTCGGCGCCGTGCGCGCGGTGGCCGGCGTGTCGCTCGATCTCTGGCCGGGCGAGGTCCTCGCCATCGTCGGCGAGTCCGGCTCGGGCAAGTCCACCCTGCTGCGCCTGCTGGCCGGGGACGTGCGGCCCGATGCCGGAACCGTCCTCTACCGCGCCTCCTCGGGCGCGACGCGGGACGTGCATACGATGGGTGAGCCCGCGCGGAGGCATCTCGCCCGCACCGAATGGGGCTTTGTGCATCAGGATGCGCGCGACGGCCTCCGCATGGCGGTTTCGGCCGGCGGGAACGTCGGCGAGCGGCTGATGGCGAGCGGCGCCCGGCATTACGGCGACATCCGCGCCGAGGCCGCGCGCTGGCTGGAGCGGGTGGAGATCCCCGCGGCCCGCATCGACGACGCGCCCCGCCTGTTTTCCGGCGGCATGCGGCAACGCCTGCAGATCGCCCGCACCCTCGTCACCCGGCCGCGCCTCGTCTTCATGGACGAGCCGACCGGCGGGCTCGACGTTTCCGTGCAGGCCAGGCTGCTCGACATGATCCGGGCGCTGGTGGCCGATCTCGGCATCGCGGTGATCCTGGTGACACACGACATCGCCGCCGCGCGGTTGCTCGCGCACCGCCTCGTGGTGATGCGGCACGGGCGGGTGGTCGAGGAAGGTCTGACCGACCGCGTGCTCGACGATCCGCGGCACCCCTACACGCAGCTCCTCGTCTCCTCGGTGCTGGCGGCATGAGCTGGACGCTGAGGGCCGAAGGGCTCGCCAAGAGCTTCACCCTGCACCTGCAGGGCGGCGTGGAGATGCCCGTGCTGCGCGGCGCGGCGCTGGAGGTGGGGGCCGGCGAGTGCGTGGCGCTTTCCGGCCCTTCCGGTGCCGGCAAGTCCACCCTGATGCGGCTGCTGCAGGGAAACTACGGGGCCGATGCGGGGCGCATCCTGCTCCGCCGCTCCGACGGCAGCGTGGCCGACCTGGCCCAGGCCTCGCCGCGCGAGGTGATCGCGCTGCGGCGCGACACGATCGGCCATGTCTCCCAGTTTCTCCGCGTCATCCCCCGTGTTCCGGCACTTGAGGTGGTGGCGGAGCCCCTGACCGCGCGCGGTGTCCCCGGGGAGGAGGCGCGTGCCCGCGCGGCCGCCCTGCTGCACCGCCTGAACCTGCCGGAACGCCTGCACGCCCTGCCGCCGGCCACCTTCTCGGGCGGGGAGCAGCAGCGCGTGAACCTCGCGCGCGGCTTCGTGGCCGAATACCCGCTGATGCTGCTGGACGAGCCCACCGCGAGCCTCGACGCGGTCAACCGCGAGGTGGTGATCGCCTTGATCGACGAGGCCAAGGCGCGGGGCGCCGCCCTCGTCGGCATCTTCCATGACGTGGAGGTGCGCCACCGCGTGGCCGACCGCGTCCTGGAGGTGGCGCCGCTGCGGGAAGCCGCGTGAGCGGCGTGCTGGTCGCGGTCGTCGGGCCCTCCGGCGCCGGCAAGGACACGCTGATGGAGGCCGCACGCGCCACCCTGGCGGGGGAGGACCGCATCACCTTTCTCCGCCGTGCCATCACCCGCCCGGCGGAAGCCGGCGGCGAGGATCATCTCCCGCTCTCGCGCGAGGCCTTCCTGGCGGAGCGCGACGCAGGCCGCTTCGCACTCTGGTGGGAGGCGCACGGGCTTCTCTACGGCCTGCCGCGCGCGACCTTCGAGGAGGCGCTCGTCCCGGGACGGGTCGCCGTCGCCAACCTTTCCCGGCGGGTGCTGGGCGAGGCGGCCGAGCGCCACCCGCTGCGCGTGCTGGAGATCACGGCTTCGCCAGCGGTCCTGGCAGCCCGGCTCGCCGCGAGGGGCCGGGAGAGCTCGTCCGACGTTGAGCGCCGCCTTTCCCGCCAGGCCCCCCTGCCGGCCGGGCTTTCCGTGGAGACGGTGGTGAACGACGGCAGTGTGGAGGCGGGCGTGCAGCGGGTGCTGCGGGTCCTCCGCCGCGCCCGGGCCTAGCCGGCCAGCGCCGCGCGCAGCCGCCCGGAGATCGCGTCGATCACGGCGACGGCGACCAGGATCAGCAGCACGATGAAGGAGACGACGCCCCATTCGAGGGTGCGGATCATCTCCGACAGCATCAGCCCGATGCCGCCTGCGCCGACAATGCCGATGATGGTGGAAGATCGCGTGTTGCTCTCGAACATGTAGAGCACGTGTCCCGCCATGACCGGCAGCACGGCCGGCAGCACGCCGAAGCGGATGCCCGCGAGCCTGCCGCCGCCTGCGGAGGTCACTCCCTCCACGGCCCGCCGGTCGGCGGTCTCGATGGCTTCGGAGAAGAGCTTGCCGAATGTGCCGATGTCGCTGGTCATGATGGCGAGCACACCGGCGAAGGGACCGAGGCCGACGACGCTGACCCAGATCAGCGCCCAGATCAGCGCGTCCACCCCACGGATGCTGTCCAGCGCGCGGCGCGACAGGAAATGCACCACGCGCCCGGCGGAGGTGTTCCGCGCGGCGAGGAAGCCCAGCGGGAAAGCGAGGGCGGCGGCGAGCAGCGTGCCGAGGAATGCGATGGCGAGCGTCTCGGCAAGGCCGCGCAGGATCAGCAGGGCGCGGGAGGTGCTGCCGGGATCGGGCGGCAGCATCAGCCCGAGGAAGTGCAGGAGCTGCCCGAAGCCGCCGGCGATGCGCCCGGGCGAGAATTCCAGCCGCCACAGGCCGAAGGCGAGAAGCCCGAGGGCGGTGGCGGCGACGAATGCCACGCCGAGGCGCGCGGCGGTGAAGCGGCGAAAGACCCGGGGGTGACGGGCCGCGAGCCCGGCGCGGTCGGCGAGCGCGGCCTCGCGCAGGGTGAGGATCCGGGCCGTGCTCATCGGCTGCGCTCCATCGCGCCGATCAGGCGGTGGCGCAGGCGTTCCGTGCCAAGATCGATCAGCATGACGGTGACGATGATCAGCACGAGGATCGCCGCGACGTCGTTGTAGTAGAACTTGCGGATGGCCTCGATCAGGTCCTGCCCGATCCCCCCCGCACCGACAAAGCCGAGTACCGAGGCCTGCCGGACGTTCACCTCGAAGCGCAGCAGCGCATAGCTCGCGTAGTTCGGCAGCACCTGCGGCAGCACCGCGAAGCGGAGGGTCGCCACCCAGGAGGCGCCCGCCGCGGTGGCGCCCTCCACGGGCTTCAGGTCGATGTTCTCCACCACCTCCGAGAAGAGCTTGCCCAGCGCGCCCATGGTATGGATCGCGATCGCCAGCACGCCCGGCACCGGCCCCAGCCCAAAGGCGATGACGAAGATCAGCGCGAAGACGATGTCGGGCACCGTGCGGCAGAACTCGAGGAATCGCCGGGCCGTGCCACGCATCCAGCGGTTGGAAACGAGGTTTGCGGCCGCGACGAACGAAAGAAGGAACCCGCCGGCGGCGCCGATCGCCGTGCCGACATAGGCGATCAGCAAGGTGTCCGCGAGCAGCAGGCCCCATTTCCGCCAGCCCCAGAACCACTCGGCTGGATCGGTCCAGACGCGCCCCCCTCCGGCCTCCAGTGCGGTAAGGCGGTCGAAGTAACCGAAGAAGTCACCGAGATGCCGCCAGAGCCTGGTGGGATCGACCTCTGCCACGCTGCCCGCCAGAAGCGCGAGGACGGCAATGGCGACGGCGAGAACCAGGGCGCGCCGCCGCGGCGCGCGCCCGGCGGCGCGGTAGCCGTCCAGCAACTCGGCCAGGCGCGCGCCGGGCAGGGGGGTAAGCGTGGTGACCAGCGGACCGGCTCCTTCTAGAAAGGCCCGCTTCCCCGGCAAGGCGCCCGGGCGGCGGACAAGGCCGCTACCCGCGGCGCCGCAGGTTGTCGACGAAGCGGTTCAGCTCGATGATCGGGTCGTAGGCAGCGTTGTCCACGGCGACCAGCGGCCCCTGCTTGCCCTCGTAGATCGCATCGAAGGCCCGCTTGTCGGCCGTCGCCAGCTCGAGCGCCGCGCTGCGGATCGCGGACTTCAGGTCGTCCGGAAGGGCGTTGAGGTAGGCCATGGGCGAATTCACGATCTGCTCGGACTTGAAGATGATGCGGAAGTCCTCCGCCTTCACCATGCCCTTGCGCGCCATGCGCAGCAGGTTGCTTTCCTGCTCGTCGTTCCACCAGTTCGCGCAGATGTCGACCGTGCCCTGGTTGAGCGCGATGACGGCATTCTCGTGGCTGCCCGTGTAGACGACGCGGCCGAAGAACTGCTCCGGCACGATGTTCATCTTGTTGAGGGCGAAGCGGGGCACGTTGTTGCCCGAGGTGGAGTTGGGATCCACCAGGCCTAGGTTCTTGCCGCGCAGGTCCTCGACGCGCTGGTAGGGGCTGCTCCCCTTCACATAGAACACGGAGTAGTAGCCCTTCGTGCCGTCGAGGTTCGTCTCGATCGCGAAAGCGGTGATCTGCGAGCCCGTCATCAGCGCGCGCGCGAAGGAGGAGGGGCCGTAGGAGGCGATGTGCACGTTGCCCGACCGCTGCCCTTCGATCACCGCCGCGTAGTCGTTGGCGATGCGGAGCGTGACCTTCGTGCCGAGGCGGCGGGAGAGATACTCGATGAAGGGGCCGTAACGCTCCGTCACGCCGGAGGCGTTCTCGGACGGGATGATCGCGAAGACAAGCTCCGGGTAGCGGGCTGCCCAGGGCGCGGCGCCTTGCGCGCGGAGGACGGAGGGGGCGGCCAGCAGGCCGGCCGCGGCGCTCAGCAGGGTGCGGCGATGGGTGATCATGGAGACCTCTTTCGTGTCGGCGGGCATGTCGGCGCCCGTCAGGTATGGGCCAGGAAGGGGCTCGGGGCTGGCCCCATCAGCGCCGGCGGAGCGGTTTCCATCACCTCCGCCGCCTCCAGGCCGTAGAGTCGGCGGGCGGCTTCGGCATCCAGCGCGTCCGGCGTCCCATCGAAGACCAGTCGCCCGGCGGAAAGTCCGACGAGCCGGTCGCAATAGGTGCGGGCGATGTCGAGCGAGTGGAGATTGCAGAGGATGGTGATGCCGTAGTCGCGGTTGATCCGCGCCAGGGCATCCATCACGACCCGCGTGTTCCGCGGATCCAGCGAGGCGATGGGTTCGTCCGCGAGGATGATCTCCGGCTCCTGCACCAGGGCGCGCGCGATGGCGACGCGCTGCTGCTGGCCACCCGACAGATGCTCGGCGCGCTGCGCCGCGAGTTCGGCGATGTCGAAGTGCTCCAGTGCCGAAAGGGCGATCGCACGGTCCGCATCGGACCACAGGCGCAGGAGCGAGCGGTGTGCGGGCACCTTGTTCAGGCGTCCGACGAGGACGTTGGTCAGTACGTCGAGCCGGCCGGAAAGGTTGAAGCCCTGGAACACCATGGCGCAGCGCGACCGCCAGTCGCGCAGCGCCTTGCCGCGCATCTCCGTCACGTCGGTGCCGTTCCAGAGAATGCGGCCCGCGCTGGGTTCGGCCAGGCGGTTCACCATCCGGAGCAGGGTGGACTTGCCCGCGCCGGAGCGGCCGATGACTCCGACGAAGGCGCCGCGCGGCACCTCCATGCAAACATCGTCCACAGCGACCCGGCCACTGAAGTGGCGGGTCAGTCCCTCGATAATCAACATGGGGCGGGGCTTAGTGGGACTTGCCGGACATCTCCGTGAAGGAGGCATGAAGCAATGATGACAGACAGGGCCGACGCATGCCGTTCCCCCGCTGGTCTTGGCGTATCAGGAGGGAACCTGCGGACTGAACCGCTCCGGATGTCGAGGGAATGGAGCCATGACGGGGAAGGCACCGAACCGGCATTCGCCTGGGGTCCGCACCACCCGCCTGCCCGGCCTGCAGGGAGCCTGGGCCAGGGAAAGGGCCTGGTGGCCTTGTCGCTCGCGCGCGTGCAGCCGGTGGCGGCGTCGCGGATGCCGGCCCTCGGTGAAAACGCGAGGCCAGGTGCAGGCGAAGGTCAGCGTCTCGGAAGCTGAAAGGACGATTCGGGTTGGCCTGTCAGACCCAGATCGGCAGCCAGAACCTCGGCCGAGCGACGCCAGGAAACAGGCCGGAACCCGTCACGGATTTTCCTCTCGCATTCTTCGATCAGGCCGTCGTCCACGCAAGCCTTCCGGATTATCTCCGTTGCACCTGTCAGGTTATCGGGGTCGATATAAAGGCAGAAATCGCCGCCTGCCTCGGGTACCGAGGCCCTGTCCGAAGCGATGCATAGCTTTCCGAAGGAGAGGCTTTCCGTCACAGGCAGCCCCCATCCTTCGTAGAGGGACGGGAACAGAGTGAAGCGGCAACCCTGGTAAAGGGCGGCCAGCTCCGCATCATCGGGGTTGGTCACGACGACCACCTTGCCGCCAAGATAAGCGCAGTTTTCGAGTTGCTGCATCAGGTCGTTGACCAGCCAGCCGACACGGCCTGCAAAGACGAGTGTTGGCACGGCCTCCGCGGGCATTTCCTCCAACATGCGTCGCCAGGCACCGAAGGCGAGAAGGTGGTTCTTGCGCGCCTCGATGGTCGAAACGATCAGCGCGTAGCCTCCTGGCTCCAGGTTGCTGGGCAAAGCCGCGCCGGTACGAGGCAGGGCTCCCGAGAAGCCAGTTCCGATCGGCATCGTCCGTGCCGGCAGCTTGAGGGAAACGCCCTCGCGTGCAGCCCAGCGTCCTATATCCCGCGCGGTCGCGTTGGAGACGGCAAAAAACTGGTCGACATGCGGAGCCAGACCCCTGAACCAGCGGTCGAACACCTTCACCAGTCCAGCCTCACACCACTCGGGATGCATGAGCGGGATCAGGTCATGCACAAGCAGCATGATGCGTACGGAGCGCCCCTCCAGGGAGCGATTGATGAAGCCCGCATAGTCCGGGTGGGCCCAGGGCGCGCCGAGGATCCCGAAAACATCCCCTGGCTTGATGAGGTCGCGGATGTCGCAGCCATGTTGAGCGGGATCGTCGCTTTGCTGAATCTGGCCGCGCAGCAAGGCCGGGCTGGCCATCAAGGCGCGCCCGCCCTGCCGCAGCACCTCGCCTTGGGCTGAGATCGCTGCGCGCTGCGACCGGTACGCCTTGATCAAGGGAACACGCACCTCGACCGGCATCCGCTCGGCTAGAAAGCGCCCCAGCCGTTGGCGCAACGGTACCGCGGCGCCTCCAGACGCTTGTGGGGACGCCACCCGGGAAGGTTTCTCTTCTGGTACTGGCTCGGAAAGCTTCAGAAAATATTTGCTGATTGCTTCCCAGGGTAAGGTGCGCAGCTTGTCTGCCACAGGATCGTGCCGGCAGAACCGCACGCCATCACCAAGCAGGTTTGCCAGCTCGGCGGATACCTCAAAGGAAACCCTCTGGATGCCGCTCGGACGTGCGTGATGTTGAGCGTATGAGAGGAGATCATCCACATCGAGCCAGAGAGTCATCGGAGGAGTTGTTCCATCTTATGTGCCATCGAGGTGGTTTCTGGTTAGGATAGGCATTTCGGCAGAAGGGTGCCATGCGCGCCTTCCGAGAAGATCGCCGGAGGCGCTTTCGCCTCCTGTTTCTGCCCGCTCAAACACCGCTGGGTTATGTTTCGCTTCATCCGCCACGATCCCGCCGCCCTACGTTGGGAACAGGCCAGGGCACGGCAACGATGCGCAACCGCATGTTCTGAGCTTCGATCATCACGATGCCCGTGGCGGAGGTGAGATCAGCGGACCGTGCTGCGGCTTTGTCCGTGACGGTCCATTTCCAGCCATGAACCACGAGTTGACTGGCGGAATTCACTTTGCACGCCAGCAAAGATAGCAAAAACCATTCAGACCGGCGGACGGGCAGAACAGCCGTCGATCCAGGTCAGCAGCCGGGTCGATGAGGGCGCCCGCCAGCCTTTGATGACCAGCCGGCCTCCGGCAGGCTTATGGACGCTGGCAGGCCGGCGAAGCAGGATCGTTCCGCCGGCACTGCTGCCGCCGGTCATGACAGTCCATCCGGCAGCGTCCTTTCGAACACGCGGATCGCGCGGAACGCTCCCTGCCACATGGGTTGCCTTATCGGCCCGCACCCATGTTGCGGGCCCGGGCAGCCGCGCCGTCCTCAGGTTATGTGCCAGGAGGCGAAGGAGCATGAAATCGGTACACGGCCGGCATGCTGTGACCTGTACCAAGGCATCAGACCCAGAAGGCAAGCCGTCCGCGGAACCGGACAAAAAAGCTCACGGAAACGATGCCGAGGATCGCGGTGTACAGGAAGGCAGCCAACCATGTGAGCGGGCTTCCGCCGCCTTCGACCAGGGGCCCCCGAATGGTTTCCACCAGGGCATAGAAGGGATTGAGCGGCAACCATACGGCCGCCTCCTTCAGCAGTTCCGGCTTCCAGATGATGGGCGTGAGAAAGAAGGCGAGCTGCATCACGTTCGTCACGATCGGTCCGATGTCGCGGAAACGGGCACACACCATGCCGAGCAGGAGCGACGCGAAGAAGGCATTGACCAGAAGCAGGGCGACGCCCACCAGCGCCAGCAGCCCCTCGAACCCGGGAAGCTTCCAGAAAATCAGCAAAACCAGCAGCATCAGCGGAAGATTATGGGCCGCAGTGAGAGCGTTCCGGAAGACGGTGCGCAGAGCATGCACGGTGAAGGGAACGCGCAGCTGACGGATCACGCCTTCGGCGCCCGTCATGGTGACGCAGGCGTCACCCACGATGGCGGAGATGACGTTCCAGGTCACCAGGCTGACGGACAGATGGGGCAGGTAATCCGCCAGGCTGAACCCCAGCAAGCGGGAGTAGAGCAGGCCCAGCCCCACCAACATGGCGGCCGTCGACAGCGTCACCCAGAACGGCCCGATGACGGAACCGCGGTAGCGGTTGCGTAAGTCAAGGCGGGCGAGAGCCCAGGCAAGGCGCCAGGAGGCAAGGCCGTCGCGCAGGTCCGCGTAGGCAACCTCCCCGCGGCGCGGCAACCCAGCGTCGAACACGTAGGTCTCGGATTGAGCAAAGGAATTCTTCAGCATCGCCTGGGATTGTATGATGATCTATAGCTCGTCTGCCAGTCCCGCGACCCCGCCTGGTGGAACTGCTCCCATCAAGCTGAACACCCGGCCAAGCGAGGCTGAGCGGAATGAACGCGCGGGGTGAGGATATCCGCAGGCCTGGGCGCCGATGGACTTCGCCGCAGCCGATGAGGGAACTCGCCCGGTGACGGCGGCACCCGGCCCGGGATGGATGCGGGCGCCGTCGCTCCCGAGTGCCTTCACCCCGGTGTCGTTGACACCGTCGCACGCCGAAGCCGGTGAAACCGCCATCGGCCTTCCTCCCCCCTCCTCGAGCGGACACGGGGTGCGGCCTGAGCGATCCCGGCCCGGGCTTTGTGGCCAGCGGCCGGGCGGAGGCAGTGCCGGTCGTGAAAGCCGCGGAGGAGGGGGAGGCGCGGCCCTGACGGGTTGCCGGCTCCCGAAGGGCACCTCCTTGATCAGCCAGCGCCGGAGGCTGCCCGGCGGCACCCTCGCCAAAGCCGAGGCTGGGCAGGGAGGGAGGGAGCCCTCGCAGCCCGGCCCGCCGCACAGGCCATCCCCTCGCGCAACCTCTCCACCTCCGGGCAGCGCCGCAACGCCCGCGATTGGCGCGGATGGCTCAGCGCGCCACCTCAATCCGGATTGGCAAAACGGCGCCAGCATCGGAAATTGCCCGGAACGACTAGGCCTTGCTGGGGTCGTAAGGCTTCCTTACCATCTGTTTCGAAGGGGGAGGACGGACATGGAAGCGGCGGCACGCGTTCCCGTGCTGATCGCCGGCGGCGGGCCCTGCGGCCTGATGCTGGCCATCGAGCTGTCCCGCCGCGGCATCGGCGTGCTGCTGGTGGACGACAAGCCCGGCACGACCTTCAACCCCCAGGCCAACGCGACCCAGGCGCGCACCATGGAGCACTACCGCCGCCTGGGCTTCGCCGACGAGATCCGGGCGCTGGGCATGCCGCCGGACTATCCCACGGACATCGCCTACTTCACGCGCTTCGCCGGGCACGAGCTGGCGCGCTACCGCCTGCCCTCCGCGCGTGAGGCGCGGGCCAGAGTGGCGGGGCTGTCGGGTTCCTGGAGCGCGGCGGAGCTGCCCCACCGGGTGTCGCAGAAGTTCGTCGAGCGGGTGCTGCGCGCCAAGGCCGAGGCGGCAGGGGCAAAGCTTCTCTATGGCTGGCGCCTGGTCCGCTTCGCCGAGGAGGAGGGCGCCGTTTCGGCGGAGATCGAGGCGGTGGACGGCTCGGCCCGCCGCGCGCTCCGGGCGGATTACCTGGTGGGGGCGGACGGGCCGCGCTCCTTCGTGCGGGCGCTGCTCGGCATCCGCTATGGCGGCTCCTCCCGCGTGCCGCGGGACTTCATGGGCGGGCGGATGTACGCCCTCTATCTCCGCTGCCCCCGCTTCCACGAGGAGGTGCCGCACGCCCCCGCCTGGATGCACGTGACCTACAACGGGGACCGCCGCGCCTTCATGGCCGCGGTCGACGGGCACGGCGAGTTCGCCTTCCACACGCAGCTTCGCGACGGCGAGAACGAGGACGGCATCACCGAGGCGCGGGCACGCGACATGTTCGAGCACGCGGTGGGCCGCCCCGTCGCCGCCGAGATCCTCTCCCGTTCCGCCTGGACCGCCGGCCACGCGCTGGTGGCCGAGGGCTTCGGGCGGGGCCGCGTGCTGATCGCGGGGGACGCCGCGCATCTTTTCACCCCGGCGGGCGGCCTCGGCTACAACACGGCGGTGGAGGACGCGGTGAACCTGGGCTGGAAGCTGGCTTCCGCCCTGCGCGGCATCGCCGGCCCCGCCCTGCTGGAAAGCTACGGGGTGGAGCGGGGCGCGCTGGCCCGGCGCAACACCGCCTATGCCCGCCGGCTCGCGGACTCGCTCGGCTATCGCCCGGCGCCGCCGGAGCTGGAGGATGAGACCCCCGCCGGCGAGGCCGCCCGGCGCGAGGCGGGCGCGCATCTCGAGGCGCATGCGCGGATGGAGTTCAACATCCCCGGCATCACCTTCGGCGGGCGCTACGACGGATCGCCGGTGATCGTGCCGGACGGCACGGCGCCGCCGCCGGACGAGCCCAACCGCTACGAGCCCAGCGCCTGCCCGGGCGGCCGCCCGCCCCATGCCTGGCTGGCCGACGGCCGCTCGCTTTACGACAGCTTCGGGCCGGAATGGACCCTGCTGCACCTGGGCCCGGCCTCGGCCGAACCCTTCGCCCGGGCGGCGGAGGCGGCGGGGATGGATCTGCGCGTGGTCTCGCCGGAAGCCGAGGGGCTGCGCGATCTTTACCAGCGCGACCTCGTGCTGATCCGGCCGGACCACATGGTGGCCTGGCGCGGGAACGATGCCGGGGCGGCCGCGGCCGTGCTCGCGCGGGCCATGGGGCATTGAGGCGCCGCCTCCCCTTGCGGGGCTGGCGGGTTATGCTGCGCACAAGCACGGGACGCACCGGCCGGCGCGGCACGGATGCGCGGGGGAGGAGAACGCGATGATCAAGCGTGAGCAGTTCGGGCGCAGGCGGTTCGGGCGGGCGGCGGCCTTGCTGCCCCTGGCGGCGCTGGCGCCCCGCGCCGCGGGCGCGCAGGGGCGCATCCCGGACGGGCCGGTGACGGTGGTGGTGCCCTATACCCCCGGCACAGGGCCCGACATCCTGGGGCGGCTGATCTCCGCGCCCCTGCAGCAGCGCTTCGGCCAGCCGGTGGTGGTGGACAACCGCGCCGGGGCCAGCGGCAACATCGGCACCCAGTTCGTGGCCCGCGCGGCGCCGGACGGGCGGACGCTGATGCTGCAGCCCAACACCTTCATCATGAATCCCAGCCTGTTCAAGCAGGTGCCCTACGACCCCATCAACAGCTTCGTGCCGATCATCCAGCTCAGCGTGGGCGACCTCGTGGTGGTGGTGAACCCGGACGTGGCCGCCCGCAACGCGAAGGAACTGGCCGATCTGGCGCGGGCCAAGCCGGGGGAGCTGGACTACGGCTCGCCCGGGGTGGGCACCCCGCAGCACCTGGCCATGGCGCTGTTCGGGCTGACGGCCAACGTGCAGATGAACCACGTGCCCTACCGCGGCGCGGCGCCCTCGCTGCAGGACCTGATCGGCAAGCGGCTGGCGGCCATGGTGCTGCCCGTGCACACGGCGCTGCCGCTGGCCCAGGCCGGGCAGATCCGCCTGCTGGCGATCTGCGGCGAGACCCGGAGCGATGCGACCCCGGACGTGCCGACCCTGGCCGAGAGCGGCTTCCCGGGATCGCAGGCCGACCTCTGGTTCGGCCTGTTCGGCCCGGCGGGGCTGCCCGGGGACTTCGTGCAGCGGGTGAACGCCGACCTCAACGTCTGGCTGGGCGACCCGCGCACGCGCGAGGCGTTGCTGGCACAGGGCATGAGGCCGGCCGGAGGCACGCCGGAGGTGCTGGGAGCGCTGGCCAAGCGGGACCTCGCGCGCTGGGCCGACGTGATCAGGCGCGGCAACATCTCGGCGGATTAGCGCGGCCGTGCCGGATGCGCCCCCCTCCGCCGCACCCGTCGAAGAGAGCACGGAGGACTGGCGCCGGCGCAATGTCGGGCGGCTGCTGAACGAGGCCGTGAGGCGCTTCGAGAGCCGCGTGCTGGAACGCCTGGCGGAGCAGGGCTTCCATGGCGTGCGGCTGGCCCATGTCGGCGTGACGCGAAACCTCGACGTCGCCGGAACGCGTCCGACGGAACTCGCCTACCGTGCCAGCATGACCAAGCAGGCCATGGGGGAGCTGATCGGGCAATGCGTCGATCTCGGCCTGGTCCGGCGGGAGCCGGACCCGGCGGACGGGCGCGCCAAGATCGTGCGCTTCACCGACCAGGGTCTGCACTTCCTGGAACACTTCCGCCGGGCGGTGGTGGCCGCGCAGGGGGAGATGGGCGAGAACCTGGGCGAGGAGCGGGTGAGGGCGCTTCTCGAAACCTTGTGGGATTACGTGCACCCGGACGGGACCTGAGCGGGTCGCCTCCATCCTTGTTTCATCCTACGATACGCCTGACGATGCGGGCGTGACCTCCACCGGGATCCGCACCCTGTCGGCCGCAACATCGCAACAGGATGAACCCGTGACGCCTGGACGGACGCTGCTTCAATCGTTGGGCGAGCCCGGGGCGGGCAGCCGCTCGGGACGGGGTTCCGGGAGGCGGCTGCAAGCGGCCTGCGGGGCCGCCGCCCTGCTGCTTCTATCCTTTCCGGCGGCGGCGCAATCCGTCGGGGAGTTGCGGGCGCAGCTGAACGCCCTGCAACGCCGGATCGACCAGTTGGAGGCGGCGCAGCGCCGCGCCGAGCAGCGGGCCCCGCGTGGCGCCGCGGCGCCGGCCCCCGCGGCGGTGGCGGCGCGGCCTGCACCGGAGGGGACCGGGCGGCCGGCAACGGGCCAGGCAGCCGGGCAACCACCGGTGCGGACGCTGGACGCCGCGGCGGGCAACAGCATGTCGCGCGAGAGCAGCACGCAGGGGCCGCCGCAGGTCACCTCCGCCATCCCCGTGCAGTCGCAGCGGGAGGACCCGCTGAGCCAGTGGCGCGGTTCCTTTCCCGGCTCCTTCCGGGTGCCGGGAACGGACACCTCCGTGCGGCTCTACGGCTTCGCCAAGCTCAACGCCTTCGGCGACCTCGGTCCCCGCAACCGCTCGGACTCGATCAGCGGGCAGTCGATCCCGCTGGAGCGCGGCGCGGCGGGAGCGCGGACGGGCGGGGACTTCCAGGCGAGCGCCCGGCGCTCCCGCCTCGGCATCGAGACGCGCACGCCCTTCGACGGCCTCGGCGAAGTGCGCACGCAGGTGGAGTTCGATTTCGCTGGCCAGAACACGGACCTGACCACCCAGGCAACCTCGAACGCCTATACCCCGCGCCTGCGCCAGGCTTTCGCCGAGTTCGGGCAGTTCGGGGCGGATGGCTGGGGCACGGTGCTGGTCGGGCAGTCCAACACCCTGTTCGGGGATGCCACGCTGCTGCCCCTGCAATGGCTCAACGACTGGACGCCGCTGGGCGCCAGCAACGTGCGGCAGGCGCAGATCCGCTACTCCCGCCGCCTGGAAGGTGGCGTGACGATCAAGGCCGCGCTGGAGAACGGCTACAGCGACATCGCCGCCACCTCCGGCACCAGCTATCCCGACGCCAATGGCGGGGCGGGCTTCGGGGTGAACCAGGTGCCGGACCTGACGGGGCAGGCGATCCTGGAAGGCGACTGGGGCTTCGCCGCGCTGCGCGGCGTGCTGCGCCAGGTGCGGATCGACAACCGCGGCGCCGCCAGCCCCGCCGCGCGCTACACCGATTCCGCGCTGGGTTTCGGGGTGGGCGCGACCGGGGCGTTGAACCTGCTGGACAAGCGGCTGATCCTGGCCGGCAGCGTGCAGTACGGCGAAGGGCTGGGGCGCTACCTCGATTCCAGCTCCGCCGGCTTCGGCGCCGTGTCCAATTTCGGCCTGCCCGCGGTTCAGGGCGGGGGCCGCGACATCGACACGGTGGGCGTGCTGGCCGGGCTGGTGGGGGCGCAGTACCACTTCACGCCCTCGCTTCGCAGCAACCTCTCGCTCCACGGGGTGCGGCTCACCTATCCCGACTACGTCCGCGCCTTCGCCGGCTGCGCCGGCGCCGGCGCGGGCTCGGTCTGTGACGGCGTGAACCAGGAGATCTGGGCGGGGGCGATCAACCTGATCTGGAGCCCCGTGCGCCCGGTGGACCTCGGGATCGAGTACATCCACACGGAGCGCACCCTGCAGAACCGGAACCTGAACGGCGTGCGGGGCGGCCAGTCGGACCGCATCCAGGCCTCCGCCATCGTGCGGTTCTGAGGCGGCGGGCCGGGCCGGCCACCCCGCGCCCGGCAAAGCCCCCGGTAAAGGAGGACCCGGCCCCTCCGTGGGAGCGGGACGCCCTCCCGGCCCGGGGTTTCCCTTGCATCCGACCGGCCTGATCGCCTAATGGGGTCCGGCTACCGGGGGTCTGACCCCCGGTCGCGCACCCGTACCCGGGTGTCTCCCGAACAGGCCCGACCGGGCAAGACGTGTCATCCAGCCGGCCGCGCGCGGCGGCAGAGGGATGGGGCGCAGGACCCAGGCGGCGCGCTGCGCCCCGCCTTCAGGAACACACCGCTACATGGCATCTGCCACCACCCTCGACCGGCCCATGGCCGGCGGCGAGGACTTTGCCTCCCTTCTCGACGAGACGCTGGGCGCCGATACCGGCTTCGCCGGCTCCGTCGTCACGGGCAAGGTGATCCGGATCGATGACGACGTCGCCGTCGTCGATGTCGGTCTCAAGAGCGAGGGGCGCGTGCCGCTCCGCGAGTTCGCGGCCCAGGGCCAGAAGCCCGAGGTCAAGCCGGGCGACCTGATCGAGCTCTTCGTCGAGCGCTACGAGGACCGCGACGGCTCCATCGTGCTGTCGCGCGAGAAGGCGCGGCGCGAGGAGGCCTGGACCAACCTGGAGAAGCAGTTCCAGGCGCAGGTCCGCGTGAACGGCGTCATCTTCGGGCGCGTGAAGGGCGGCTTCACCGTCGACCTCGGCGGCGCCGTGGCCTTCCTTCCGGGCTCCCAGGTCGATATCCGCCCCGTGCGCGACGTCGGCCCGCTGATGGGCAGCCCGCAGCCCTTCCAGATCCTCAAGATGGACCGCGCCCGCGGGAACATCGTGGTGTCGCGCCGCGCCGTTCTCGAGGAGACGCGCGCCGAGCAGCGTTCCGAGCTGATCCAGGGCCTCAAGGAAGGCATGGTGCTCGACGGCGTGGTGAAGAACATCACCGACTACGGCGCCTTCGTGGACCTGGGCGGCGTGGACGGGCTGCTGCACGTCACCGACATCGCCTGGCGCCGCATCAACCACCCCTCCGAGGCCCTGACGATCGGGCAGCCGGTGAAGGTGCAGGTCATCCGCTTCAACTCCGAGACGCAGCGCATCTCGCTCGGCATGAAGCAGCTGATGTCCGACCCGTGGGAGGGCGTCGCCGCCAAGTACCCGGTGCAGGGCAAGTTCTCCGGCCGCGTGACGAACATCACCGACTACGGCGCCTTCGTGGAGCTGGAGCCGGGCGTCGAGGGCCTGGTGCACGTGTCCGAGATGTCCTGGACGAAGAAGAACGTCCATCCGGGCAAGATCGTCGCCACTTCGCAGGAAGTGGAGGTGGTCATCCTGGACGTGGACGAGCCCAAGCGCCGCATCTCGCTCGGCCTCAAGCAGGCGCAGGGCAACCCGTGGGAGGTCTTCATGGAGACCCACGCCCCGGGGACGGTCGTCGAGGGCGAGATCCGCAACATCACCGAGTTCGGGCTGTTCGTCGGCCTGGCCCCGGAGATCGACGGCATGGTCCACATGTCCGACCTGTCGTGGGACCTTTCGCCCGAGCAGGCGATGGCGAACTACAACAAGGGCGACATGGTCAAGGCCAAGGTCCTTGATATCGACGTCGAGAAGGAGCGCATCTCGCTCGGCATCAAGCAGCTCGAGGCCGATCCGGCCGCCGAGGTGCTGGACAAGGTGAAGAAGGGTGAGATCGTCACCTGCATCGTCACCAAGGTCGAGGCCAACGGCATCGAGGTGAAGATCGACGAGGTCCTCACCGGCTTCATCCGTCGCGCCGAGCTGGCCCGCGACCGCGGCGACCAGCGCCCCGAGAAGTTCGCGATCGGCGAGAAGGTGGATGCCAAGGTCACCGGCATCGACCGCGCCGCCCGCCGCCTGGCCCTGACCATCAAGGGCAAGGAGATCGAGGAGGAGCGCGAGGCGGTGAAGGAGTTCGGGACGTCCGACAGCGGTGCTTCGCTGGGCGACATCCTGGGCGCCGCCATCCGCCGCCGGAACCTGTCCACGGACGAGTGATCGTCCGGGCTGAACCGAAGGAGGGCCGCCCCGCGAGGGGCGGCCCTTTTTCGTTCAGGGCGCCCCCTCAGGCCGGGCGCGGCACCGCCTGGCGGGCGAGCAGCTTCCAGTCGCCGCCCTGCTTCTGAAAAACGAGCAGCACGCCGATCCGCACGTTGCCGGGCCGCCCGCCATCCATGGTCTGGGCGGTAAGAAGGTGCCGGACCGTGGCGACATCGCCCGACACGTGGATGGCCTGTTCCGACAGGTCGATGCTGCGGAAGACGCTGCGCCCCTCCACGATGGAGGCGACGAACTGCTCCTTGTTCTCGAGCCGGCCGGAGGAGTGCCCATAGGTCAGGGCATCGGCGGCGGCGGCCTCCAGCCCGGCGCGGTCGGCCGAGATCATGGCCTGGCGCAGCCGTTCGACGGCATTGCCCACGGCAGCCTCTTCCGTGGACCGGGTACCGGCCGTCGGAGCGGCTGTCTGGGCCATGGCGGATGCCGCGCCGAGCAGGGCGAGGGTCCCCCCGGCGGCGATGGCGAGATGACGGCGGGAATGGGTCACGCGTTCCTCCTGGCATTCTGCCTCGGCGCTTCGCGCCGGGAGAAAGGCTAGGAGGGATCCACCCGCGCCGTCACCCCCTCTCTGCCACGAGCTCAGCCCATCATGAGGCACCCTGCCGGCCTTGGCAGGCGTGGCCATGGCGGATGGGCTTCAACGGTCGTGACCTGTTCTGGCGTGATGCGCCGCAACACGCCGCGGAGGCATGCGCCGCCCTTGCCCGCGCGGGCTGCTCGTGCCCCGCGGCGGCACGGCCGGAGCTCCCGGGGCAGGACCGGCCGCAGCGCGGCCCGGGCCGCTTCCTGCGGGCGCGGACTGCGCGCTTCATGCAGCCAGACAACATGCCGAACGGCTCCTGAACGGAAACGGCACGCGGGGGAAGTGGCGGAGGTTGTCGCCACCCTGCCAGGCAGCTCCGGCTGGGCCAGCCCGGCCGTCGCGTCTCCATGCCGGCGCACATTCCACCCACGCAGATGTCGAGGTGAGCATCCTGCCCCTGCCCCTGCCCCGACCTCCTCCGGCCGCTGATGCTCCCCCACCATCCCGAAGCCCCCGGCGGCTTCCAGGGGCGAAGGCCGTGCGGCCTCATTCTCTCGGAAGGGCTGCTGATGCTACCTTGGTGCATCGCCCTCAAGATGGCCGATTGCCTCGCGTGATGTGCTGGCTGCAGTGGTGAGCCTGGTAAGGAAAGTACGATGGACGATGATATCCACCGGTTGAACGCGATGATCGAGGCAGAACGAACCAAGCAGCACGAGATGCTGGCCGCACACCGCGCCGAAATCCAGCGAATCCAGGAGAAGCTTGAGCAGGAAAGGCACAACCTTGCCGAGCGGATCGCCGAGCAGCGCGAGGAAATCCGTGCTCTGAGCGCGCGGATTGAAATCAGCGAGGCGCGGACAAAGGCCGCGGAGGAACGGCTGCAGGACTCGGAAAGATGGAGGGGCATCCTGGCGGCCCGGGCCGACGCCGCCGAAAAACGGCTGGAAGACCTTCTGCGGTCAACATCTTGGGCGGCCACTGCACCGCTGCGATTCGCGATGGAACGCGTTCGGGTTGTTAAGCGCTTCTTCCGTGCCCCGGCCGGCAAGGATCCGGCGGTGCTCGCGCACCAGGGCGAACCGGCGCTCCATGAAGCGGCGGTCGCGAGTTATGCCGCCTGGTCCGCGCGCTTCGATACGCCTGACGTTGAGGACACGAAGCGACTGCAGGTAAGCGCAGGCGATGTTCCCGAGGCTTTCTTTTTCATCGGGGCTTCCTCGGGAACTCTCGCGTTTCTCGACCGGACGCTTGAAGCCCTTCGCATGATCGTCGGGCTCCGCTGGCATGCCCAGATCATCTTCGATGAAGAATGCGATGCAAGAACATCCGAGGCACATGCCCATGCCTTGATCGATGACCCACGTTTCCTCCAAGCGGGCGACACGACCCCTGCTGATGCGGTGGTCCTCCTGCTTGAGGCGGGGGCCATCCCGCGTCCCCATGGGCCGAGAATCCTCGTCGATGCCCTTGCCGCAGATCAAACGGCCATGCTGGCTTATTCTGATGAGGATCGCCTCGGCGCCGATGGAGTGCCCCACACTCCCTTCTTCAAGCCAAAATTCGCGAGGCGCCTTGCTGAAGCCGGCATCCTTCTGGGGAGAATGACGGCGGTACGCCCTTCCGTGCACGGCATCGCCGGGCTTGCAAGCCGCCTGCGGATGATGGGTGGCGGGGCTGCCTCCCTCGCGCGGGACATCGCACTTGAACTGGCCGATCGAAAGATCCTGCACGTTCCGCATGTCACGTTTCACGACGTCGCACTCCCCCGGGTTCCATCGCCATCGACTCCGCCTCTGCCGGATCGTCTGCCGGGCGTCAGCATTGTCATTCCGACCCGCGACAGCTGGAACCTTCTCCAGGCATGCCTGGCCAGCCTGAAGATGACCGACTGGCCTCGCCACCAGCTTGACGTGATTGTTGTGGACAATAACTCGACGGAGGCCGAAACGCTTGACGGACTCGCGCAGGCGGAGGCCGCAGGAGAGATCCGGGTCCTGCGCGATCCGCATCCTTTCAATTACGCAAGACTCAACAACGCCGCGGCGCAACTCGCGCGCGGTGAACTTCTGGTGCTGCTGAACAACGATACGGAGGTGCTTGACCCGGCATGGCTCAAGAAGCTCGCGGCCTATGCCCTGCTTCCCGACGCCGGAGCGGTCGGCACCAAGTTGCTTTACGGCGATGGCAAGGTGCAGCACGGGGGCATCATCCTTGGCGTGCAGGGGGCGGCAGCGCACGCCCATCTTTTTCTGGGTGCCGAGGACCCGGGCTATGCAGGCCTCGCCAAACTGACGCACGAGATCTCCGCCGTCACGGGAGCCTGCCTGATGGTGCGGCGCGACCGATTCCTCGCAGTGGGCGGGTTGCGAGAGGAATTCCGCGTTTCGTTCAACGACGTGATGCTCTGCCTCGATCTTCTGATGCAGGGCCTCGACAACTTCTACGTCGGCGACCCTCTGATCACCCATCATGAAAGCAAAACCCGCGGCTACGACGACACCCCGGAAAAGATCCGCCTCGCCCGTCACGAAACATGCCTTGCACTGCGCGTGTACCCTGAGTTGTTTCGCAATGATCCGTTCTATTCGCCGAACCTCTCGCTGGAGGTTCCATACAAGCTCGCCTTCGCACCACGCCGGCGTTCTGCATGGAAGGCCCCGGCCGCGCAGTCACTCAAGGTGCTTTTTCTTTCGATCACATACGCCCGCGGCCATGGCGTGGCGGTTGTGATCGAGCAGCAGGTGCGGGCTCTTGTTAAAGCGGGGCATCAGGTCCTTCTTGCGGGTGAAAAGTCGGATCGCGATTTCGGCTTCGGCGAACAGGCGATCTTCGAGGTGCATGATCCACGCTCTGCAGCGACGCTGGCCAGCGATCTCAATTTCGATGTGATCGTCGCTCACACGCCGCCTTATTTCGGGGTTGCCCGCTGGGTCGGCACCTACCCGCCTGTCCTTGCCTACGACTATGGGGAACCGCCGCCCGAACTGTTTTCGGAAGCACCGGAACGGCGCAATCAGCTTGAGATAAAGGCGATGGAACTCGCCGCGGCCACTCGGGTGCTGGCGATCTCGGACGCTGTGGCGAATGAGGCTGCCTTTCCGCCGGACGGCGTCGTTCCGCTGGGAAATTCACATCTCGGACGATGGGATGAGCTGGCGGCGCGGCGGCGGACGACCGTGCGCGCCGACCGGGGCTGGGAAGACAGCACCGTCATTCTGAACGTCTGCCGCTTTCACGCCGGGGAACGTGCCTACAAGGGTGTCGACACTTACACGTTCATGAGGGATTCGCTCATGAGAATGAACCCGGCACTCGGCTCGAAGACGGTCTTTGTTCTTTGCGGCAAGGGAACGGCCGATGATGTCGTCGCGATGGAGGGATGCGGCCTGACGGTGATCGCGAACGTGGATGACGAGGAGATGTTTGACCTTTATGCGGCCTCCGATTTCTACGCGAGCTTCTCCCGCTGGGAGGGCTACAATCTCGGCATCGGCCAGGCGCTTGCCATGGGTCTTCCGGTCATTGCCTCGGATATACCCGCGCATAAGGCCTTCGGCGTGGCGGTCACGAACGACCCGGACGAAGCAGCTCGCTTCATCGTCAACGAAAGCGGCGCGCCGAGGAACCGCGTTCCGCGGATCTGGGAATGGAAGGAGCCGCTGGAAAGCTTCGTTGCCCAGGTGGAGGAGGTTGCGAGAGGCGGCCAGGCCCGTCGGGTGCACCAGGGCGGGTCGCAAAAGATGATCCCCACCACACCGGGCTGAGGAAACCTGCCCCGGCGGATCTGTTGGCCATCTCCCCACCTGCGCTGCCTCGCAAGGCAGGTGGGCGAACCGAGGGGTCGGACAAACCGGCCCTTCTGCGAGGAGTCTTGCCTCGTGTTCCCACGGCGGTGGAACCCGGCGACGGGGACTTGCTCAACCAAGCACCCCCACCTTCCCGTTCTCGCATAAGGTCAGAGCGAAGACGCCCTGGGATTGCACAGAGGCTGCCCCGGGCAGTCGCCCCGCCCGGTCGGCGCTGGCCTACCCCTTGACGCCGTTCAGCATGGTCGCGGGCACCGCCTCCGGGCCGGCTCGCCCTGGCCCTGTGGGCACCTCAACCTGCCGCAGCTTGCTCACGCTCCGCTCGGCCCTCGGCGTCCTCTTCCGCCCCTCCACGGCCTCCTCGAAACAGCCACTGAAGAACATAACCCCCGATGGGGCAGATCATTCACACACCCATATTTGATTGCGCTAGCGCATTGGCGAATTCGTTCTGACACCCTACTGTGTTAACGTATCGTTGTTCGATGTATTTTCTCGCTGGTTCGTTCATTCGGAGGCGTTTCTTATGGCTTTCAGCCCTATTCCCACCAACAATGCTGATAATATCAGCAGCGACGGCATTGGCGACTTCATTGCGGCGCTCGGCGGGAATGACAGTGTTTTCGGCAATGGCGGCAACGACACATTGGATGGCGGCGACGGAAGCGACGCGCTTTCCGGTGGCGATGGAGACGACCTCCTGCGGGGCGGCGGCGGCCCGGTCGACACCATGAGGGGCGATGCCGGCAACGACATCTTGATCGGCGGCGCAGGCGGGAACGCCATGTTTGGCGGCTCTGGGAACGATGTCTTCATCCGCGGCGGCGTGCTGAACCAGTTCTTCGGCGACGAAGGCTATGACATCGAGCTTGCCTCGGGCGTCGGCCGCCGCGGTGCCACCTTCAGCCTGGAAGGCGGCACGTCCACCCGCAACGTCCAAGGCGTCAGGGACACCTATACTGGCGTCGAGGTGGTCCAGTATGCTGATGGGCGGGAGGTGTTCGACCTCAATGACCCGGCTGCCCAGGTCGTGCGGCTTTACCAGGCGGCTTTGGGCCGCGCACCCGAACAGTTCGGACAGAATTTCTGGGACACGAAGCTGCAGGCAGGGCAGGGCAGCCTCGCGGACCTGGCGCAGGGCTTTTTGAATTCCGTTGAGTTTGTCGGCCGTTTTGGCAACAACCTCGATAATCAAACGCTCATGGTTCGTCTGTACGAGAATGTGCTGGGACGGGCGCCTGATCAGGCCGGCCTCACTGACTGGGTGAACACGCTGAATGCGGGTGAAACCCGCGCCTCCGTTCTCGCCCGCTTCTCGGAGTCCGGCGAGAATGTCAGTCGGACCGCTCCTTTCATCCAGGCCGGCGTCTGGGATCTGTCGGAGCACGCCGCGCAGGTCGCCCGCCTTTACGACACGACCTTCGGGCGTGTGCCCGATGTGACGGGGCTGCAAGCCTGGCGCGAGCAGCTGGATGCCGGATCGCAAAGCCTGTTGGACGTGACGACCGGCTTCGTCAACAGCTCGGAATTCGTGTCCCGCTACGGTGCGGCGGTGGATACCGGCAGCTTCGTCGAGTTGCTCTACCAGAACACGCTTCACCGTGCTTCCGACGCGGCGGGAAAGCAGGGCTGGGTCAACGCCCTCGATGCGGGCGTCTACAGCAGGGCCCAGGTGGTGATCGGCTTTTCCGAAAGCACCGAGCATCAGTTCCTGACCAGCGGGAACATCCTCAACGAGAACCCGGGTCAGTTCGGCATTCTTTTCGCGGGGTGAGCGACTCTGTCGCGCAGCTTTGCCGTCGGGAACCGAGGTTCCTTGCTGGACCCAGTGCCGGCCGGGCGGTTCCCGCGCCGGTCCGGTGCCATGGCATGGACCCGTTGATGCGGTCCTGCGGCGAGCCGCCGACGAGGCGTTTGGCAAATCGGTGAAGTGGCTCTGCGGGTCGGTGTCTTCGGCTCCGCAGGGCCTTGACGAAAAGGCGAGCGGCCCGGCGGCAGCGTCCGTCCGGGCCGTTCGCGCATGAGGTGTTCTTGCGGCTGAAGCAGAGGAGCCTGCTGGCACGCTTCATGGTTGTTGGCATCCGGCAACGGCGAGCCCCGGCCGTCCCGACCCGCCGGCATGGTTCAGGGATGACAAGGCGGGCCGGCAGCGGGCATGGCGGATGCGCTGACTGGCATGCGTGCCATTCACCCGCGGCCCATCCCGATCGAGGGTGCCGGTCTTGTTGAAGACCGGTTGTTCGGGGTTCAGGCCAGGCCAGGCCGGAAACCGAACCGGGCGCGGCGCCTGGCCGCGACGTCGGCCGCCCTTGCTCGGCTGCATGCGCCGCTGTCGGGCTGGCCCACCAGCCACAAGCCGGGGCCGCAGCTTGGGAGGGTGCTGACCGAATGGCATGGGCAGGCCCGGCCCATCGAGCCTCCGGGGAGGGGCTCGCGGCCGAAACCCGGCCCAGCGAGGCCGCCCGGCTGCTGGCCACCCCCCCTTTTCGTCGCCGGGCGCAACGGCCCGGGTGGCGGCGACCGGCAGCCGGGGAGGCGATGTCGACCTCCGCGAGAGGCTGATGCGCGGCGCGCGTGCGGCCGTTCGGGACAAGTCCTGCGATGGTGTCGCCGTCCGGGAGTTCAGCCCTTCGCGCTCCCCCGCCGCCGACGGTGGGACAAGGTCCTCGGAAGGTGGAAACGCGAGGGTCCGCCAGTGGATCTCGGGCTCTGAATCGGGGTAGAGCGCCGGGCGTCCACACCCGCAAGCTGCGCGGCACGGTGAGGCTGTGGCACGGATTCACTTTTGTGATACCCTTCCGGCACCTTGCGATCAGGATCCCGCGTGATGTCCGCCACTTCTTCGCCGCTCCATGTCCCTCCTTCAGGTGACCTCCGCGTCAGTGGCAACGTGACGGCGCGCGTGCTGGAGATCGCTGGCCCTTTGCTGATCGGGGTTCGCCGCTTCGGTGACCTGCGCGGCTACTTCATGGAAACCTTCAGCGAGCGGGACCTGCGCGCGGTGGGCGTGCCCGAGAGCTTTGTGCAGGACAACCAGTCGCTTTCCGAGCGCGTGGGAACGCTGCGCGGCATGCACTTCCAGCTCGCCCCCCGCGCCCAGGCCAAGCTGGTCCGGGTGCTGCGGGGCGCGATCCTGGACGTGGCGGTGGACATCCGCCCGGGCTCGCCCGGCTTCGGGCGCCACGTGGCCTGCCGCCTGGATGCCGAGGGAGCGGAGCAGCTCTATGTTCCCACCGGCTTTGCCCATGGCTTCGTGACGCTCGAGCCCGGCACCGAGGTCGCCTACAAGGTCAGCGACTACTACGCCCCCGAGCTCGACCGGGGCCTGGCCTGGGACGATCCGGACCTCGCCCTGCCCTGGCCCGTGCTGCCGGAGGGGCCCATCCTGTCCGAGAAGGACCGCCGGCACCCGCGCCTGCGCGACCTTCCGGATGCCACCTGAACCCCCATCGCCTGCTGAGACCCACACCATGCGCGTGATCGTTACCGGCGGCGCCGGCTTCATCGGCTCGGCGCTCGTGCGCCACCTCGTGCTCGACCTCGGCCATGAGGTGCTGGTGGTGGACAAGCTCACCTATGCCGGCGACCGCCGCACGATCGCCGCCTGCGAGGGGCGCCCCGGCTTCGCCTTCCTCCAGGCCGACATCTGCGACACCGAGGCCATGCGGGCCGCCTTCGCCGATTTCGCCCCCGACGCCGTGATGCACCTGGCCGCCGAGAGCCACGTGGACCGCTCCATCGCTTCGGCCGCGCCCTTTGTGCAGACCAACGTGATGGGCACCTTCGCCCTGCTGGAGGCGGCGCGCGCGCTGGTGGGCGGGTATGACGCCGCCCGGCGCGCGGCCTTCCGCTTCCTGCACGTCTCCACTGACGAGGTGTTCGGCTCCCTCGGCCCGACCGGCGCCTTCACCGAGACCACCCCCTACGACCCGCGCTCGCCCTATTCCGCCAGCAAGGCCGGCTCGGACCACCTGGCGCGCGCCTGGCACGAGACCTACGGTCTGCCCACCATCGTGACCAACTGCTCCAACAACTACGGCCCCTACCACTTCCCCGAGAAGCTGATCCCGCTGGTCACCCTCAACGCGCTGGAGGGCAGGCCGCTCCCGGTCTATGGCGACGGCGGCAACGTGCGCGACTGGCTCTTCGTGGAGGACCACGTCCGGGCGCTGGCCGCGGCCGTCACGCACGGCGTGCCCGGCGAGACCTACAACATCGGCGGCCGCGCCGAGCGCACCAATCTCGAGGTCGTCCACGCGATCTGCGACACCCTGGACCGGCTGCGCCCCGGCGCCACCCCGCGGCGCGACCTCATCACCTTCGTGGCCGACCGACCCGGACACGACCGCCGCTACGCCATCGACCCCGCCAAGGCCGAGCGGGAACTGGCCTGGCGCGCCTCCGTCACCTTCGAGGAAGGGATCGCGCGCACGGTGGCCTGGTTCCTGGAGAACGAAGCCTGGTGGCGACCGCTGCGGGACCGCTACGACGGACAACGCCTCGGATTGCTCAACAACAAGGGGACTCCCTGATGCGTGTGCTGGTTGCCGGCCGCACCGGCCAGCTCGCCCTTGAACTGCAGGACCGCCTTCCGCGGGATGGCCACCCGGTGGTGGCGCTGGAGGCGCCCGAGCTGGACCTGACGGACCGCGCCTCCATCCTTCGCGCGTTGGCCGAGGCCGAACCGGACATCGTGGTGAACGCCGCCGCCTTCACGGCCGTGGACCGCGCCGAGAACGAGCGCGACATGGCCTTCGCGGTGAACGCGATCGGCCCGGGCATGCTGGCTGCGGCCGCCGCCGCGCGCGGCCTGCCCTTTGTCCACCTGTCCACCGACTACGTCTTTTCCGGCGAGGGCGGCGCCCCCTACGCCGAGGAAGCCACCCCCGATCCCGCCGGGGTCTACGGCGCCTCCAAGCTGGCGGGAGAGCGCGCGGCCCTGGCAGCCAATCCCCGCACCGCCATCCTGCGCACCGCCTGGGTGTGCAGCCCGCACGGCGCCAACTTCGTGAAAACCATGCTGCGCCTGGGCGCCGAGCGGGAGGAGGTTTCCGTGGTGGCCGACCAGCACGGCGCCCCCACCTTCGCCGCCGACCTGGCCGATGCCATCGCCCGCATGCTGCCGCGCCTCGCCGCCGCGCCGGAGGGCGATCCCGCCTTCGGGGTGTTCCACCTGACGGGCCAGCCCTGGACCACCTGGCACGGCTTCGCCGAGGCCATCTTCGCGGGCGCCGCCGCCCGCGGCCACAAGGTGCCGCGCCTCTCGGCCATCACCACCGCCCAGTATCCCACTCCCGCCCGGCGGCCACCCGACGGGCGCCTGGATTGCGGGCGCATCCAGCGGGTGCACGGCATCGGCGCCGCCGATTGGCGCTCCTCCCTTTCGCGCTGCCTCGACGCGCTGATCGGGCCCATCACGAAGGATCAGGCATGAGCGCCCCCGCACAGATTCCGGCCACCAAGGGCATCCTGCTTGCGGGCGGGAGCGGGACGCGGCTCTACCCGGCGACCCTGGCCGTCTCCAAGCAGCTCCTGCCCGTCTACGACAAGCCGATGATCTACTACCCGCTCTCGGTGCTCATGCTGGCGGGCATCCAGGACATCCTGGTGATCTCGACGCCCCACGACCTGCCGCTCTTCCGCCGCCTGCTCGGCACCGGAGAGCAGTGGGGCATCCGCCTTTCCTACGCGGAGCAGGCGCATCCGGACGGGCTGGCCCAGGCCTTCATCCTGGGCGAGGAGTTCCTCGGCGGGGCCCCCTCGGCCCTCGTGCTCGGGGACAACATCTACCACGGGCACGACCTGGACGACCGGCTGGCGGAAGCGCGTGTGGAGCGGGAAGGGGCCTCGGTCTTCGCCTATCGCGTGGCCGATCCGGAACGCTACGGCGTGGTGGAGTTCGACGACAGCTTCCGCGCGCTGTCGCTGGAGGAGAAGCCAGCGGTGCCGCGCTCCAACTGGGCGGTCACGGGCCTCTACTTCTACGACGGGCGCGCTCCCACACTCGCCCGCTCCCTCAAGCCCTCCCCGCGCGGAGAACTGGAAATCACCGACCTCAACCGCCTCTACATGGAGGAAGGGACGCTGCGCGTGATCCGCCTCGGCCGCGGCTATGCGTGGCTGGACACCGGCACGCATGACAGCCTGCTGGAGGCCGGGGAATACGTGCGCGCCATCGAGAAGCGCACGGGCACGAAGGTGGCGGCCCCGGAAGAGGTCGCCTGGCGGCTGGGGCTGATCAACGACGATGCGCTCCGCGCCCTGGCCGGCAGGCAAAGCAAGAGCGGCTACGGCTCTTACCTGGAAGGGCTGATTTCCTAGGAACACCCGGCCAGGCTGCCCCGCGCGCGGAGATGCCTTGCGGGCGCTGCGTGCGGTGTTCGCGGCAAGCGCTATCGCATCCCGGACGGCGATGGAGGGTGATCGCCGTCCCCGCACGGCCTCGCGGGTTTCGAAGCGGCGCTGCTGACGGAGCAGCGAGGCTGGTGATGACGGCACGCCCTCGCCGAGCCGAGGGCACTGCGCCGAAAAGCAGCGGCCCGCACCCGCGACGCGCTATGCTGTCGATGCGTTCGACAGACTTGGAAAATTCCTAGGGAGCTTCCCCCCCAGGGCTTTTGAACTGGGGCAAGGTTAGATGCTCGTTCTTGGCATAAAGAGGATACAGGATCCGGTCGTCAGCCGGTCTGCGCGAATTCCGTCGGGTCGGCTTCAACTGCAGGGCTGGGCGTTCGACGACATGCCAGGACAGGAACGCACACGCCATCGTCCCGATCAGAGACAAGGTTATGAAGGCGGCAAAACTGATCTCGTGCCCGAAAAAATGCATGACTGTTTGCTGCACGGGAAAGGAATACACATAAATACCGTAGGAGAAATCTCCACGGCTGGCGGCAAACGACAGGATCTTCACCGGATGAAAGGCGATGCTGAGTATCAGAAAAGGCAGTGCGAGATGCAGAACCGGCTGCAAACGACTGCCTCCGAGAGTCAAGATGGCGATGAGCGTGGCAAGTGCGTAGGCGCCATGCAGCTTCGGTAGCTTCGGCCACCAGTGGAACAGCATCGAACCAGCATAGAAATAGGCCGCGACGTCAAGAGACTGCTTCATCTCCATATTCAGAAACCCGTGGGTGCCCGACACGAAGTAAGTTGCATAGTAATACGCCACGAAGGCTACGAGAGCGAACGCCGTGGTCGCTGCCTTGCTCGAAAGAACCCCGACGATCCCGAGGACCAGGGCAACAATATAACAGGCCACCTCGATTCTGATCGACCACAAAGAACCATTGAAGTAAATCGGGAAAACGTTGTGCTCGTATACGCCGGGAAGATAACCCTGAAGCCAGAATATGCCGAGCTGCCAGACATACCCGGAAACGCGCGCCGCAGAGAAATATTCGCTTAGCGGCAATTCGGTCAGCAGCGGACCGACGAACACCGTGCTGATAAAGAGAAAAACATACAGCCCCGGCAGCAACCTGAGCGCGCGCCGGATGGAAAACCGGACCGGGTCTGGATCCCGATTCCAGCTTTGCGCCACAAGGAAACCGCTGACGATGAAGAAGATATAGACAGCGAAGGTTCCCAGGGTGATCGAGCCGGTTAACAACGCCAGTGGCTCGGCCGGATTTGCGTACAGTGGGTAGCTGTGACTGATCAGCACGGCCAACGCTGCCAAAAGCCTTATGAAGTCCAGGTTATTGTCAGTGTGTTTGGCTGAATTCGTTGGTGGCTGCGGTCGTGACATCGTATTCAAGAGAATCCTCTATCGAACGCAATTAGTCCAGACCATTTCAGGCTTGCACGATCTCAGGGGTGTGGATGCGGGGCTGCCGATGGAGCAGCGGGGCCGGTGACGCCGCCGCCGCCGCAGGACCGGCGCGAGTGGTCCAGGCTGTTGAGGCGGGCGCCTCGGCGGCGACCACGCCGGCCCGGCGGGTGCGCCAGACCGGCAGCACGGCCCCAGCCCGAGACGGCGGCTACCGCAAGCCGCCACTGCCTGGGGGCGTGCCGCTCATGCTGGGGGGGCGCGTAACGGGCGAGATCTTCCTCGCCTGTGTCGGGCGGTTCCTCGCGCCCGCCCCGGCCAAAGGTGACGTGGTGCCCACGGACGACGTCCCGGCCCACAAGGTCGCAGCCCCGCGCCGGCGATCCGGACCACCCGTGCCGGCCTGCTCGCCCCGCCGCCCCACTCACCCGTCCCTTCGAGGCAGTGCCTCAAAGCCCATGGGACAGGCCTTCGCCAAGCTGAAGGCTTCTGCTCCGAAAGGCCACGGCCCG
>Ga0210040_10001485_pt1 | contig 35342 bp, 19 predicted proteins | sample CryGeyCG12114_NA_FD_185462 | JGI IMG/M metagenome (GOLD analysis project Ga0210040, IMG submission 185462) | Groundwater microbial communities from aquifer - Crystal Geyser CG19_WC_8/21/14_NA (SPAdes) (version 2) | ecosystem: Environmental > Aquatic > Deep subsurface > Groundwater | place: USA...
CCGTTCCAAACAGAGTTTACTAACACAAATTTCATCTTGCGTTTTCAGGTGATTTTAGCTTTAACATGTGCAGCATAGGGCGCTCCCGTTGGTAATTACCTGACTCAGCCTTCGGCTTCGTAATAATATAAGTTAAGGTTAAGGCATATCGGCATATTTAATTATATTATTAAATTAATTATTAAAATAATTATTTAATTATTAAGGCATATTGCTACAATATAAAATATAATATAAATATAATATATAAAAGTCTAGTTAGACAGATGATTGCTATACAAAAAAGATCGAGAATTCGGTTTTTTTCCGGGTTTGGGTTGGGCTGGGCTGGGTTTTTTTTTCCCAAGATTTTCCGGGCTGGGCTGGGTTGGGTTTTCAATATGGCAAGCCCGACTCACCTCGCAGGCCCACGTCGCTTCAGAATAATTGCCGCATGAATGTAGGATTAATTATCGTTTTGGACGTATTAGTTTGTTGGGTTGATGATATTTTGGAATCTAACCAATTCGATTTATACTGCAATTGGCTGCCATTAACGTTTCAAAAGACTTTTGCCCAATATTGTGTGTGTGTGTCACTATATAAGCATTGACCAACCATTAAATAATTTTTTAACTTGATCTGATTAAAAGTAGCAGCTGAATCTCAATGTCCTGCGTGAATAGATTTGTATATGATTGTTAATTGTGCAATTGTACTGTCAATTTTGTCAGAAAACTATACCTTATCAGTTATCACTAGACTGACTAGACATTGTGCGTGGAACATAAACTTGAATGACATTGTCTTACATCTTTGTTATTCGATTACAGATAAAACGAGATTTTTAACGATGGATGAAATTGCTTTTTTAGACTACATTTTTGGACAGACATGCAGTGGTTGTAATTTTTATTACCCCAACGGTTTGTGCTGCGTAGGGCGAATACTACCTAAAAGATAAAAAAGCATAGGATTTAATATCTCAAACTTCTAGCTTAACATTTTAAAGGAAAGAATACATTTTGTACGAAGGCACCCACAAAATGTACAATTAACGGTTTAGTTGTAATAATAAAAGTTTTCCCTCCCGGCAAAAAACTACAATAAAAGAGAATCATTATAAAAATTAAAGCTTACAGTCAGAAACCCCATTCCTAGGGCTGAATTGTTATGGTCTCACTTTATAGAAATCTATCTTCATTTTCGTTTCATTTAACATGGTAGTTCAGTATTTACTTGTGTTAATGACGGCCCTGCTATGGACTATTTCATGTAATGGGATATCAGTGGCCTACGAGTTACCAAATATGGAGGTACGACAGGGAAATATGTTTAATTGTGGTAAGAAAATTTCAAGTGATAGAAATACTACCCCAACTCATTCACTATCACTTTTTTAACGATTGATCTTATTTATGACTAATTTATTTAAATATTTACTAACTATGCCTTTTTTAATTTACATAATTCACGCTGATGGAAAAAATCTGTTATGTAGGGCATTGATGTTGAATAAATTCTAAATCAGTTTTTCATTTTTTAACTGTGAAAATAAGATTCGACAAACCCTGTGGCCATTTTGCTGAAAGGGGAAATGACACCCGAGAGAATCCCAATTCCTGGCGATTCGATTATTTCAGTGGACATGATTTTCACAGACCCTTTGCCGTCTGATCTACAATTGTCTCTTAACATTACGAAGTTAGAGCCGTTCCCTAATCAGATTCCTTGCTTGGGCGGACAATTGGGTTCTTGGTACAATATATATGATTTGTTGATTACACAAGTACATTTACAGCTGCAATCCAACGAATGGTGTAATTGTTTGTTTTTTGCTATTGCGTTCTATTCATTGCAGTACGTATGATTTATGTGACCTATTTCAAGAATATCCAGGGTTTTGCTCATTTCTTCCTCCTTCACTTCCCTGTGAATGCCCTTTAAAAGCAGGGACATACACATTGAATGACATAACAATTTCGGTTCCTGCAGTTGCTCCCATTTTAGCGGAGCTAATCAAGGTACGAATGAATGCCTTTGATTCAATTTATAACAAAGTTTATCAGTTCAGCTCAAAATGTTGTTATTTGGCAGGGCAATTATATCGGACAAGCTATTATGAAATCTAAATCTCATCCCTTTACGATTGGCTGTCTTGAGTTTCATTTCGCCCTTGTAATACCTTAATAACAAAATGTTTTTTGAACGCTTACGCCTCAAAACAGTTTTTACGGTTAATATTCATGCGTAGCTGTACTCTACAATTTCAGCACTTATAGCAATAAATTTGGTCAGCGAAACCACTAAAATAGAAAGATGTTTTATAATTTGGTGAAATTATTTATTCATAAACCAGAAAATATAAATCCAACAAACATACAGAGAATTCGTCAGCGAGGCACCCTTAACAATCATAAAATATATTGTAACGTAAATGCAATACAATAAAACAGTATAGCAAAAGCAAACAGAAAAAAACCTTTACAACAAGCCACATCCCACTGGGAAGGTCTCATTTACATTTCTTCTTTTTAGCAAATCGTGCTAGTGGATCCGAAGAAACTTCAGAAGTGGGAATATTTTTCGAACGTTTTCGTTCAAATTTTCGCTCTTCCGTTTTGGCATTCAAGCTTTCTTGTCGCTGATTTCTCAAATTGAGTTCGGATTGCAATTTAGTTTTTATCTTAGTAATAGTCACACCTTTTCTTTTCTTCGAATGCACTTTTATATCGGCCTTTTTAACGTATGCAGGCTTCTTATTTATCTCGTCCTGCATTGATGCAGCGTCTAATTCACCCAGGACTTTGTTATCCAAGGATATGAGATCATGTGGTATCTACAAAAGAACGCGATAAAACAGTTGGTACAAACTTCAATGGGAGCATAAAAAGTTTAAAAAATGAGGAAGTTAAACATTATAAAATAAAATAAATCACCTTCTCCAACAAAGATTTAACCTCAGCTTCCCGGCGTTGTTTCTTACTTTGGTAAGGATTTCGTTCGAGAGCATCGAAATTAGGCTCACCCGCACCTGAGTAACACAGTTACAAGTTGTTAGCTTACTTGTTACAAAAATAAAAATATTTCATTACTGTCATGACTAAACGATATGAAAACGTACCAGGAACTATTAGAGAGTCAAATCCGCTAGTGCTTCCAAGCCCTAAAATGTCTTCAAAGGGGCAGAACTGTACAGAAGTTACCGGGCCGATAGTAAAATGATTAAGATATGGTTTATCACCCCTTGCAACCCGTTTAAAAACCTAGTTGAAAAGCAACCCCAATGAAATATAAATTCCCGTATATTTTGTATTCTTTGGATTCCTTAATTTTTAGCTTACCGAGACTTTATTTTTCAAGCCCATTGCAAGTAAACCGCGCTGACTGAATGATAAGGATGTGGGAACAGTACTCATATTTTGGGATATCATTGGGTGAAATGAGTTCCTCAAGTCCCAAATACGCAGCTTTCCATCAAGTCCAGTGGTAGCCATAAGCCTTTGGAATAAACAAAATATTTTTAGCGCAAGTAACTACATTTCATTACCTCTTATCTACAAGCTTTGCTAAACTATTTGTGTTACCTTCCAGCATTATCTACTGTGATAGCTTTGAGACCAGAGCCGTGGCACAATACACTGGCTAAAGGCTTCTGACTTGAAGGGGCCCAAAGTGTAACAGTTCCATTAGAATGACCAGCGTGGATGACTGCATTATCCGGATTTTGGCACATAACTCCAATGGGTTCATGTCGAGCCCGGAATTGAGAAACGATTTTTCCAATGGAAACGTCCAACCAGCTAAGAAAACCTATAGTATAGTACCCAATAATACAAATATACCAACATTTACTAGACGTCGACGATATGACTGAAGGGATATGACAATGAACGACACTGACACTAACCTGACTCGTGTCCTCCAACCAACAAGAAATGGTAAGGCAAAAATTCCAATCGCTGAACACGGTCCAACGTTTTTAAACAATGTATTTCGATCCCTTGATTATCATACACGTAAGTCCACTGCTTTTGGGCAACCGCGAAATAGTTTTCATTATGAAGCCATCTATTAAGCCATATCATTTACAAGTACATTAGCTTATTGTTAATTTTTTTATACATATATATTACATAATGTATATATAAACTTCTAACTTCTAACCTTGTTTAACTCAACTAGCTCGGTTGACCGATCTAACATTTATCTAATGCACTATCTAACTATGCACGCGAACATAGCTAGTGAAAAACCACCATTCTCCTCTAACAACTAGGAAAGAATAAAGCTGAGGCGCGTCTCTAAAACTTACGCTACATCATGCACGGTCTCCACGACTCCAACTTCACACAACAGTTGTTTAGCCTTCCAGTCGAAAGCAGCCACATGTCCTTTGTAACCTCCGATGAGAATCCATTTGCCATTTTGAGAATAATCGATTGAGTATGGCCCCAAATGAGGAAGGTCAATATGAAATCGTTTATTTGCCGTCGCTTTATCAACCACTCTTTTAATATCACCCTGCTTAAGCTGTACAGAATGTTCTCCAGCATCTGCCTGAATAAACCTACGAGAAAAGACAAAAGCACCTCGATTTCAATAATTATGGCAGTAGTATTAACAGTAGTTCCAATCTCCAATTTCGTTCATAAATGAATGGATCAATAAATATGAAAAACAATGGACTATACCCAGCTTCTTCACTCCTCAAGATTTTCGAATCTTCAACTTTTTCTTCCGCTTCGCGTATCTTTTTGTCGTACTTGCGAATACGATTCTGTCGCGCAGGACCTTTCTGCTTGGAATACATTGTTCCAATTCCTCAATCAATGTCGATAACGTTACTCCAAACTTAAGTGCCCACGAAGACAATAAGTCATCCGAATTAAAAAGTTGAAAATGAAATATTTCGACGATACGACGAACGAACAACAGAAAACTGAAACGTGCCAACATGGGTTCTATGAAATTCCCTGTTTGCGATTTCAATGCCTCATATATGGTACGCACTTACAGTGAGTAGTGAGTGTTTGAGTGCAAGTTTGACTAGCGCATTGAAATGTTGGGCGCCAAACTGGTATATTCGTTTGACAGGACCACTAAACTAAAAGTTTGCCTCGCAAATGTTATCGGTTTGTCGATCAAATAAGCTGCTGTAGTACTATGTTTATATTAGTGTTTGTCTTAATTGTGTTGTTGATTCTACCATTAATTTTGTTTAAGCGTCCAGAAAAGCAAGATTTTAGTTTTTTAAATCAGCAGCTGTGCTTGGAAGCCAGTCCTCCTGATAAAATCAATCCTGCAATGGATATGATTAAAGAAAGTATGAGTGCTTTGGAGGAGAAGCTTGAAAAAAGCTGCAAATTCATTGAAGATGCCAGTTTACGCCGTCGGGAACAAGGACGTTAGTAGAATTTTTATTGACTGATATAAATATTTGAGTTTTAGAATTTTAGGATAGGTCATGAAGACGCCTTGAATTTAGGCTTAAAAGTATAGTATGCAATGCATGCGTTGCCGTAGAAACGGACCCAGAGAAATTTTGGTCGTTCAAGCTCTATAGTACAAGGTAGTTTTTATCTGAATAATATAATGTAGCATTCCCAATCGTCACTTACAGTAGCTCTAACTTTTTTTACAAATAAATTTTCCGTAGCAATCAAAATGAAAATTAATTTTTAACTCAAGTTTGTTCAAAACAGTCGAGTGTTCCAATTTCGAATGGTTCACAGACATCGAAATCTCATGTATAAATTCTACTTAAAGATATGACTTAGCATATATCACATGATAGGTGTTTTTCATCGCACCCTGCATCCATGATTATGTACCACATTATTTACTGTTAGTATATTAGTAAAGAGGAATTCTGCATGGGTTTTACTTTTAGACCACTCCGTCCGAATCATTTGCATGTGTGTATAAAATACGCAATGCTTAATGCTTTTACGATGTTACAGAACACGACGCTGCGAAAATACAAGAGATTGCTGAGCTGGATGCCGAACTTGCCCGCTTAGCTGAGGAATTAAAATGTAAGAAAGAGAAGGAAAAGATGCTGAAGGAGCAAGTTGAGCGTAAACAAAGGAAATCAAAGAAAAAACTTCACGAATTTGAGACTAAGAAGGCCGGTTGGGAAGCTCATCTAGGTAAAATTAAACTGCCCAAGAAATAATGCAATGCATTTCTTGAGTTTAAGATAACAACTATCTTCCTTTTTATGTCCACTAGCTGAGCTTAAAGCTACTTTGGAGCAAAAAAAAGAACTGATGACAAATATTAAAAGCTTTTTGAGCATCCATGGTATTGAATTTGGGATTTTGTCGTCGAATTCTCAGTGCCTATCTACTACTAGTGCTGCCAGCCGATCGATGATCCGAGAAGATAACACGTTACCCTTATGTTTCACCAAAGTAGACAAGGACGACCCGGCTAGAGAATTTGTATTGTGTGTGTCCTTGTGCAGCATTGACTATAATGATATCAATCCTGTTGGTATGTGAGATTTTGTTTTGATTCTCCGATTCTTCTGTTGTAAACTCAGCATTTATAAATTATTCACCCGTTCAAGTTTCTACAATCCGAGAGGGATGTTTTTACTTATAAATCTATATTTTTCAGGGAATGCAGCCTATCCTCCCTTTGCCGGTTTCGATGAGTTGGTTAAGAAAGCAGTAGCTAAGAAATGTTTGCTGTTACTTGTGAAGGGTTGTCGAAATAGCTGGGTAAGATGTTGCAACTCCAAATCAAAAGAAAAAGTTACTTAGCTAGATTATTTCATGAATATAAGTATGAGTGTTGTGTTTAATATTAGGATCGTAATTTTAAAAATTATCAGTGTTACTTAAAATTTTAAAATTATCAGTGTTGCGTAAAATTTTAAAAGCTAAGTTTTTTTTTACATTTGTATTGGTTTTTATCTCCACATTATATAATAAATAGTATGCGTGCGTTAAACATTGGCTGTTAGTTCTGTGTTCACTAAAACTAACGTTGTTAATACAAAATGTAAATGTACTCGATAGTCAATGTCGTTGGATTGGTACGATTTCATCTAGGTTCCGGATATCTTTAAATTAAATTAAAGATATCCAAAACAAAATCGACGGATAAAACGTTGGCTGTTGGCTTTTATTTTATTAAATCGATATAAAGATGCTTAGCTAGTTTTTTTTTTAAACATCGTATTTCGTATGTGGAATAAGTTAATACAAATTCATTGAAAGTAAAAATTCAAGGGCCGTTTGCAGTATACTGTCATAATTTTATGTTGGGTGGTATTTCCTGATTGTCTCACCATTATTTATTTCTATTGTACAATTAAGATTTTCTCTCTATGAATAAAGATAAAGGCTGAAATCATTCACACAAAACAAATAGTGGCCTGTTAAAATATGGGCACAAAATATTTCTCATAATGACTGTTAAACATGAAAAACCTATCAAACTAATGTTATGTTTTTGACATTTTGCCTCTTTCGTTTGAAACCAATTGTTTGGTGGTTTCATGAATACACCAATATTTTAAATTGTTGTATAAACCCGTAAATCCTAATATCTTGTAAATAAAAAGTACAATACAAAATTATAAACACGTTGCTAAGCTACCATAAGCTCGAACTGTTATATTACATTGAATTTTGTCTTGAGTTCAACTTCAAGTCTTCATCAAAACCTTCCACATCAGTTACGGTTTTTTTAGTTTCCGTCCTGCATCATTGAAATATGAAAAATATAATTTTGTATTACCTCGTGGATGCAAATAAATGATATGTTTATATATACTAACTTCATTCCAAAGTTTTCTCCATCTTCTAAATTCTCGGGTAGTTTTTGATTGAATGTTTCTGGAATTAGGAGAGACAGGAAACCGGAGAACAATGTTGCCCCTCCAAACAGTATTAGTGGTAATGGTTTCCATATGTCACCCTAATTATAAACGATCATTCATTTTAATATCCAACACGTTACAGAAGACATACATCTAAAGTGAATCTTTTGCTTGCTTATACCAATAAAAGTAAATAATTTGAGAGGATTCCGCCTACTCTTGCAAACATGGAACTCACTCCTATTCCTATGATGAAAAATCAGACAGCGTTATATTGTGCATGCAGGTAGCAGATCTGCAGATCTATCCTATGTAGTATACTATTTAGTTATTACGGCAATGTTTGTTTTGCATATTACATACCCGAATTTCGGACAACTGTAGGAAAACTTTCTGTGGAGAATATATAAATGACACCGTACGAAGCAGTGATGCACATTTTCCCTGCCATAGCCAGAGTTATGAGAAGCCATTCCCATTCTAAAAGTGAATCAAGTAAATTTAACATTATTGAATTGAATATATTCTGTAACGCAACCAAAGACAACACTATCGTGGACATATTGTACCCAAAGTCAAAGTATACCCCAAGGTCTCACCTGACTCATCGGGAACAAAAGCACAGGCCGTCATACATACTCCTCCAGCCAACATGCAGCCGCATAAGACAATCTTGCGACCAAAACGTGACAGACTTAGAATGAGGAACAAGTATGCCGGAACTTCCACAGCTCCAGCAATTGCAAAGTTCAAATAGTCATTTCCACCCAGGTTGGATGTATTTAAGGAAAGTCCGTAGTAGACTCCACTGTTAACAAACCAGCAGAAGAATATGTTCAGGGATCGCAAACGGAGTCTAGGATATCTAGCAATGCTAAATACGCTCACTCCTTTTTTTATCTCCACAGTGAGATTATCCAACACTTCCTGAGAAATTTCTCTTCCATTTTCCTTTGCAACTTTTTTAATCAGGGATTGAGCTTCTGCTTTTCTTCCTTTGATTAGGAGCCATCTTACTGATTCCGGTAAAAACCTGTGTCAGGCATGACATACAGTGGGTATTCGTAGAATTATAAATATTCATTTAGTCACGCGAAGGGCTAACCAATAGTACGATAAAAACAGTAATCCTGGAAGAGAAAGCGCAATTTGTAGCATCTTCCAGTTATCAATCAAGTATGCCAAAATAGCCGTGACTAGGTAGCCCAAGGTAAAAAACAAGTGGGCCACGACACCGACAAATGTTCTACTTTTTGGCCCCGTCATTTCTAGAGCTGTAAATAATCAAGATTTCCCACAGGTTAGCATGCTTGCATATTCTTCAACTAATGTTGCAGTAGCAGTGTGCACTGTACCAATAACATAACCCACAAGGAAAATCCCGGATGTACTGGCGCCTACAACCATCCTGGAGAGTACAAAAGTCCAGAAATCAGGAGCAATTCCTGCCAATATTCCGAATACTACTTGTAGTACAATGCTTATAAAGAATATCGGTCGCCGTCCAAACCGATCCGACAGATCTCCGAAAAGGAAGGATCCAATAAGTATGCCAACCATGAACAAAGCTTGGGATTGAGTGTATAGAATTTCACGACCGCAGGTGAGTTCATACTAATTTCAAATGATGCATATATATTTCACGAATTCGTAGATCGATAATTATTGCATCTAGTTGCAATAAATTGATAACTAAGGAAAACTGAGAAGGGACATAAACTTACATCAATACGGGCACTTGAAGTGTATTTACTTCGATCATACACATACTCCCCATTGCATGAAACAATTGGAACGGATGAAATTGGCTCATTCAAAAATGAAGTAGACGAATCATAGACAGCAGTGGGTAGCGAATAGTTGACATCATATCGATCGCATTGTGAGTACTCGTCTTCATCATCCAAGGGATACGAGTTGTTCCAAGTTACCCCAGGCGGCAACTGATCATAAATTGCATCCTCACTTTCTATTGGAAGTCTACATCTACACAAGAAATTTACTTTTTCTGTAAGTTAGTGGCGAAGCTGGACAATAAACACCAATTTTAGCATATACATAAGTTTAAATAATAAGTGAAGTGTATTTCAAATACCTGTGATCAATTTTGGCACCGAGAAAGACCCATGCTAATTTGTGCATAGCACAGCATATTGTTGGTAGGCAGAGGATGATGTAAATTCTTTTTTGATATCTTCCGAAATTCCCAATAATGGGGAACAATTCGTCAAACTTCATTGCTTTCGACTTCTCCTGGGTTTCAGCTTTTGCGCTGGGTAGAGTCATGGTGAACAAAAAAATACACAGAATTAGCGGAACTTCATGTAATGCGCTTACAAATCTTTTCTACTGTACGCATGTGAACTATCCACCGACTGAGAACATGCAGTCAGGGATGACCAGACAATCACAACCACAACTGAGTGAGTAGAACACAAAGCCCTGTATATTAAATCATGAACAATAATAGTTCGAAAAGACAGTCATACTGGCTTAATAATATAAACAAAACTATGCCAGCTTATCTGTAAACATTTTTGATTGAATTGATTATCTATTCAGTTTTCATAGTCATGGGTTAATGCTCAAAGCGAATTAAAGAAGTGAAATAAAGGACAATGGCGTTGACAATATTAAAGAATTGAAAGCTTTAACTGCTCTTTTAGATGCATGTAGTTTATTTCGTTGATAAAGAGAGCAAAGCCCTGCATGATTTCAAGAGCATGTAATTTGACTAGGAACGGAGCATAGAAGTAGATATTTGTGCGATACACTAGAAAGATTACTTATCGTCATTGAGGAGTGTACGATTTTGGTCTGTGTGTATTGTCTAATCTTGCACATCAAAAAAATGTATGCGTAATTAACACGAGCAGTTAATCATATCGGCTCAACAAAGAAAGGAACTCACAATCGTCCATCAATGATCAAATTCAAATTGCATGCAGAGTTCGTGAATATGACATGGTTTCATTTGAACCACTCTCATTTTAAACGATTCACCACATGTGCAACTTCAAATGGCACTTGAGTGAAAACCTCCCACAAGGGGAGTTTTTGGTTCTAATTGTAGTCTCAGCCAGTTCAATACAGTGAGACAGGAGATAGGGTGGCTTGGAACGGGGTAATTTTTTTACGCAGGTGAGAAGTGAGTGATGCAATTCTTTTGTCTGCATGCAAACAGATATTTTACTACACGATTGCTGTATCTGACCGGCTCAGATTTGAGACTGGTAAGATTTTCATGCACACAAGACAGTTTAAGTTCCTGAATATAGTGTATGGAACACAAAAGGGGGATTTAAGTTTAATTTTTCAGACACTTGAGATTTTTTCCTGATGAAGGCAGTAACAAAACTGACGATGCATTAGTTTTGTCGGGTGAATGTAACTGCGCTAACTACAATGCGATGAAAATAGAAACTGTCTCACCTAAAACTATAAATATAACAGCACACTCCTGCTAGAAATTCAACTTTCCAATTCACAACATAGACTTCATCCTTTTACAATACCTCTTTGAATTTTTGGTTTCCTACTGTAATGTGTTTTTTCTATATGTAATTTTAATGGTATCAATGTTGAAAGAAAGTTTTCTACTAACTACCGGGATCCAATGTTCCAAGGTACACTGACAAACTATCGATTCTTAATGAAAATAAGAGCCCTATGATTATTTTGTCGAGTCAAATTTAATATAATGGGCCCGGGTTCATATCGGAGAGTTTCGGATTCAGTTTTAGCAGTTGGTTCCGAAAACTGTATGGAAGCCCGAAAGCATTACACGGAATTGTTCGGCATACAGAATCATTTGGTGAACAAAGATTCATCTAAATCAGACAAACGGTCTACCAGACATCAGACATGCAATACAATCGTTATGGGACTGATTAGACAGACAGATCCCTAAGCTCTCCATGTTAATTATGTAATTTTTTAAAGATTATTCTTTATAAAATTAGTAATCTACCCCAAATAAAATTTGCATACTTGGAATTCTCTTGTCAAGGGCTTTTATTTGACTGCTGTATTGCTTTTTTAAAATCCATAAAGCGTCATTACGTGACTTCTACCCTAATTACAAACTTATATTAAAACTCTCCTGAACAGCTTGCGCACAGTTTTACATCATATCTATATGTATCATTTATTGTATCATTATATCATATTTTGTTTGGAATTTGGAATTTCATTATTATTATTATTAACTGTGTGTAGGTTATGCAAGGCATCTGGTAGATTGTATGTCTGGTGTTTGGTAGATGGTAGCTGTACATATGAATAACGAGAATTATGTAGGACTTGATTACCATAGAAAGATTTCAATGTGGGCCATCAATTTGAATTTCGGTATTTGAACATTTGAACATGTATGTTTGTGTGAGAGAGCCGGAGCACATGTTTTTCCCGAGATTTGATTTTTATCAACAATAATTTTTTGTCCAGGTGAAGTGAGTGGAATAATATAGTTAGATAATTATTCTATTCGATTGTTTGCACAGATTATTCTTAACTACGACTACGGGACAGAATGCCGAGACTCCGAAAACTTCGACGTAAACAAAAGTATCAACATCATGTGAATCGAAAAAATCTAAATAGAAAAGAAAATAATAAAAAGCAGCCCAATGTTAGCAAGTAAGTGGATGATCACACGATCTCTTAATAAGGTGCAATGCAAACTAGTTTTCATAATCTTGTTTTTTTTAGTGAGACGGTTAGAAAAATGTGGGACAGTAAGAAATCGGCTATTCAGAACCTAGAAGCCATGGGCTTGGTTGCTGACCCAAATAAAGATATAATTGGGTCTTCTAAGGTAAAATATTGATGTATTTAGTAGATTAAATAATTTTTAGCCCGTTTTATCATTTAGATAGTAAGTTGGTGCTCAACCACAACCACTAAATAAGTTAACTGAGCTGTGATACACTCCACATGTGCATCACAGCTGTAACGTGAGTGTTACTCCAGGCTTGGTTGACCGGTCCACCCAACCGGAACCCGCAACCTAAGTTTGAAGTCCATATTACTATGCAAATTATAGTAAAGATAATTAGAAAACTGGTCTGCTAAGTCTGCTTTGCATATGATCACTGGGAATGTAACAAAAATTTGTACATTTTAGAGGGTAGAAAAGCCCATCGAAGATACGGAAATGGAAAATCCTGTAGCCCAACAACTTGAACATGAGGCAAAAGAAGCTTTCAAAGAAAAAAAAGGACGCGGAACTCATCCGTTACCAAACAATATTGTTAAAAAGATGACAGAATTCCTCATTATGTACGGGTCTGACTACCAGGTAAGCAGTTTTTTGCAATAAAAGTAAAAGTATGTGGATGTTTAAAATAAGGCTAGAATTCATAGCAAATTATAATTATTTCTGAGTTTCTGACACTTCTTTTCAGGCCATGGCAAATCACTATACAAACTACTATCAAGAAACACCCGCACAATTGAAGCGCCAAGCGGAAAGATTAAAAAGCTGTCGAAATCAGTGGCTAGAATTTGAAAGAGAAAAGAAAAAACGAATAAAAAAGGCCAAGCAATCCGGTGTCAGTGTTGAAGATCTTTGCTTTTTGTGATCCGAGCGCACGTTATTAGTAATCAGGAAAAACCCGGACAGGACGAGTTGAATGTGTGTGTGTTTCGAAGTATGTGAGCTAGTGTTAACTATTTTTGCTGTAATATAAACTCACTAGGCAGCCAAACTGAAGAGAAATTCCTTGCTTGCAGTTTTCAATTTTCTCTGCGGAAGATTGTGTCTGAATATTCTCATTCTGAGGAATTTTTAATGACATCTACCTATTGTTATGTTATGCCAGGCTTTGTGTCCTAGGAAGACTGAAAGTTACTTTAAATAGTTTTTAAATTTTACATCAGTGTGTAATTTTAAAATTACTCAAGTATAAATAAGGTTAAATATGGCAAAATATGGTTAAATAGGTTCATAAAGTCTTCTTTCCTGGGATAATTTTGCGTTAGTATAAGAAATTTTGAACGAGATGAGTTATGCGTATTAATTTTTGAGACAAAAAATATAATAAAGATAACTAATTTGTCCAGTTAAGTTAGTTTTTGTTTAAATTTTTTAATTTTAAACATTTATATTTTTCATGGATTTCTGTAATGTAATGATGTGAAAGCCTTGAGAATTAATTTTTATAATCTATCATCGAAGGAACCAGCAAAAAGCTTCGAATGCAGTACATTTTCTGAAATGTCGTTTGAAAGTAGAATCATCATGTGCTCAGGGGTCTCAATTTTTTTTTAAAGTTTCAGAACAAAAGGCATCAGCTATCAATATTAATTTGCTGACATCTCAGTGGTGATTGTTCATGGTTTTGTCTTCGAAAGTTAGTTCTTTGGCTGCAAAAATGGCATGATAATGAATTCTCAAATACAAGCCAGTAAATAGACTTGAAATTAAGCATGTTTTCATTGCTACAGACTACAGTATAGCACTATGAATAGGAAAAAGGGGCGAAGTAGGACCAGAAATAAATCTTAAGTAATGAGGCTATGTATACAGTTTTTTAAAATTACAACATTCCTTTCGAATTCGACCTTTTAAACTACACTTAGAAGATTGATGTTGGTCTGATGATCTGATATTTGCTAAATTAGATTTTTAGTTTGTCAATCCAGTAATATAAATCTAATGAGATATTTTTCTACAAGTCTCAATTTACTGCTTCCTTAGAAATGCAAAGGGCGAAATGTTATTCCTAGCTCATATCTATGAAATGAATATATAGGCCGCAACATACGTACATACCACATCGCTACATGCTGATGATCATATTTAACTATAAAAGTTAGTGATGAACAGTAGACCAGTTTACGAAGTATACATGGATGGACGTCTTATATGCTGAATGCACTATTCGTATTGTTCTACTCGTTACTCACCTACACATATGGTGTGATGTGAAGTACGTATAGATATAGTGGGTTGGGAGTACGTGACTTACGATCCAAACTATGTGCTGGAAATTCTGGAGTCTGGAGAAGTTTCCCTACAAAATGTGCAAAAGCATAGCCAATGCAAGCAAGTGTGTGGTTAGTTAGTACGAATTCTTGTTCTGATACTGCGTACAGCGGACGGCAACCATATCATGTGCTTTTTTTTATAAGCAGTAGGGACGCAGAATGGAGTACTACTGACTTACTGGTGAAGCAAATTGCACAGTTGTATATGTGCTCAACTACAGCTATTCGCGAATTCGCCTTGTGACTTTTTTTGGCAAGGATAGTTGCCCGAATCGGAAAAGACGTATCATTTGTGCACTGCCTCGACATTGAACTTTCATGGCAAATTATCATTTAAACTACATTGTGAGCATAAAGTCAGTGGATTGTGAGCTGATCTACTGTAAGGTTCTAGAAAACGGGTTACCATAAAAGCTAAATGGGCTAGCCCTGATTTCGGAATTCAAAATTAACTAGTTAGATTAGAGTCCATCCACTACTATTTGGAACTTTTACTTTCTCGCCGGTAGGTTTTTTAAATACGGACATTACCGATTACATTTTTTAAATTTTACTGCGCTGCAGGTCAGTTTGACTAAAAAAGTATTTATTTTTAAAGCATACCACTGAATCAACATTTGTAGTAAATTTTCTTAGAAACAACTACGCAATTAGTCTATACTTTAATATCATGTAATAATAAGTATGCATCACCTTTACTTCTGTTCTAGTTTTCTGGAGAATAAAACGGGAATAATTGCATGTAACTTAGTGAGTTTCAAAAGTGACCCATCTTTGTCATTACAAGCCGTGACTAACTTTATCATTCCTGAAGACATTCAGCAGTAAACCAGCCCAAAAAAGGTATGTGACAATGTGTTATCTGCATGATAAATATGATATTGTGAAGTCTCAAACTGTTAGTTGATCAGCTGACAAACTATTCCTTTGTTCATTATATATGTCATGTACGTTCATTTTCTAATGCGTCATTAGCGAGATATTTAACTTAACAAGGTGGTGCACATACTTAGGTTACGGATATTTCATCCATTTATGCAATAAAAAACCCACAAAGTTGTTAATAAAATATATCATGCAGCGATGTGGTCAGTGCAAATAAATTCTGGATGCTCAAAAGTAGGCACATATGTATCGTTTTACTTTTCGTGAACATAATTTTTAAGAACCCAACTAAAGCTATAATATATTAGATTTACGTTACGTAACTTTATTATATGTTAATAATTAATTATGCATACAGTTCCTATTGCTACCAAACTTTAAACTGCTACCAAACTTTAAACAGCAGGATGTCAGTTAATTATCTATAGCTACAGGACTATATAATATTGGATTTTAAAATACTGTTAAGTTACCAGTCCCTAATACTAATTCCTAAGCTATATATAATTTTTGGCTACATTGCATGCGTTTGAGTTATACTAATTTGCTAATTAACATTTTTTAATGACAAAAAACCCATATCAAGAAGACTTGATATTCTTACACTGTATTTAACCATTGACCTCAGTATAAGTCAGTTTATTATGAATTCAATCAAAAGATTATCTCAATCTTTTTTCCAGTAGGCTATGTACTACTAAACCTACCATAGCTACAAATCTAATTTTTAATATCGTTTTGCAGTAGCTCATTTGGAGGAACTAAACCAAACTCGCAGTGAAAACTCTTCTTTGCAGACACTGCTGCTTGAACACAGTCATAGAGAGACAGTCAGTCAGACAGTTACATTTTTCATAAATTTCCTTTTAAATACAATGTTGTTAACAACTAACGTGACTTATACATTAGCTTAAGGAAATTAGAATTCATGCACGTTTCCATGCATATTTCCTATAACTTTTTGTGCCTATACTGCGACAGGTCCAAAGGTTTTTCTCTAGATTTGGGCCATCATAGATGTATTCAGAGTCAATGACGTTAAACACACTCTTTTAACATGCATGTCTAAATGTTTTTTCGATTTCTAAATATTAAATTAAGAAACAAACAATATGGTCGTAATTTTTTTTATATCATAAGTTTGCAATTCGAGAAACTGAATCATTTAAAAAAGTTGGCATGGTTACGAAGTACCAAACACGACCTTATATTTACTTAACATCGTCCTGGCTATGACGAATATTTAAAAAGTGGATCATACAATTGCGCACACGGGCTAGACGCGTACAGATTTTTTTAGATCGAAGCTAAATTAAAGCTGAAGGAGGAGATAGCATTTGAATATTTGGCGACGATAGTGTTTTTTTTCAAGAAAAATCATTTAAAAAGGTGAAAAACTTGCTCTTGCTCGCTCATTCAGAAAAATGTTAGAATTCATATCATGGACAAAAATATTTAGCAGAATTCAGAGTACACATTTGCTCATCCTCAAATATGCATTCTTAAAATACAAAACTGAATTTAGACGACACATGTATAGTATGAATTGAATTGCATAAGAATTACGATTTTTTTTGCTTTCATTTCGCTTTTATTTACCCTTGAATATAAGTTGCGATTTTAAGGATTGCCAAGAGATGCATTGTCTCCGCCAGTGTGGACCAACCACCAGTTTTGGAAGGTGAAGGTTAAACACAAAAATAGCTTGACTTGAACTCACATTTTCATGCATTCCATGGCAGGATTCCATGTTTGTTTAACAGCTATCTATTGACTATGATAAAGACATGGGTTGATTTTTCTTCGGAGCCAAGTCACTGTGTGTATGCGTGCATCGTTGTTTGCCTTTAGTATACCCTTGTAAAGTATAGAGCTTTAGAAACTGATGTGAAGCTATCATTTAATTTGTTGATGATAAAGGTGACTCTAGAATAACTTTTATAGCAGATGAAGAGGTCAAATTGAATTTCTTTAAAAAATCAAATAATTTGTGCCTACGGAGTCACTCATGTATCTTCAATGTAAATATTTATTTCCCACTCAATAAGTAAAGACGACATAGACTCAAAATACGATTAGTTATCGTTAAAATGCAATTTTGTATTTTTTAATCTGATATAAAACTCAATCCGAATGTTTGCATAATATGCTATAATGAAGTAATGTATAATGTACGGTAACGAGCAAAAGTTACTGACAAACAATATCTTTCATAGACAGCAAAGGATCATATATAGAAACTACAACTTCGAAAATATGATAGCATAGTTTTTTTTAGATTTTTTTTCCTGCATTTTTAGACACTGTATAAGTGCTTTGACGTCTTTAATTAAATCTTTATAGTTTTCAAGCCTAATAATTGCCTAAATATTAGTTTTGCTACTAAAAGCCAACTTTTAACTTTGTTGCAGTTGCATAATGGATGCACCACCATGTGGGGAAAATTGTCTCCCAGGAGTACCCATTTGGGCGAAAAAAGAAACGTAAGTTTTATTCAACTCGACTAATCAGTCCTGTCCAATCTTTTAATCCTAGATATTCACAGCTAAACTCGTATTCTTATTTATATTTTGATCACTTTTCCCAGAATCGATTATGCAGATATATGCAGCTCTCCTCCACCAAATGAAGATGGTTTCTTTCATATGAAGTCCTATTATGCTACAACTCATGGTCGTGTCACTGGAGGTATGTTCCAGATTCTAGATTGTTGTGTATTATTGCAAAAATTGAATCTTACTGTTAACAATACGCAAAAACCGTAATCTAATCCTATTGAGGAGGGAGGAGTAGTAGACTATATTTTTCCTTTTCTTCAATTGACAATTGAGCACTTTTTAGGTTAGTCTAAAACTCTGCACTACGCTCTAACTAACCAACTAAAAGTAATCTGTATGCCAGTATGCCTGCCTAGTCTATATTGAATAGTTTGCAAGTTACATACTAGATGTCCCAAATTTAAAGCGTCCATTTGCCGCACTATTTCCTTCATATTTGTTATTCGTCCATGTGGGGGACTTCTTGCCCTTATGGAACATCATGCATGGCGTAGTAATACGCAGCAAATGAAAAAAAGTCCAATCAACAAAGCCTTCTTGTAAAAATCATTCTACATTTAACCAACCAAGTTCGTCGTCAATATATCAATACACCAATGCTAATACTAAAGCACCAAGATTCCATCAATCACTATGGTACCATAAAAATATTCAATGACACGGGCAGTGAAAAGGCCAAGAAAATGAATGCATGATTTGGTTTTGGTAACAGCATTTTTGCACAACTAGAGAATAGAGAAGGTGTAGTGTGAGTTAGTAAGCCGCTATTTCCTAAAAAATTTGAATACACAAAGCGTGGTTTGTCTGGCTTTGTCGAGATCTAGAACAAGCGGGATTTGAGTCTGCTCTGCTCATTATCAATTATAATTCTCAGTTGTTTTTTAACTTGCTCAAAACTAAAACAGTAATTAAATTTGTGATTAATTTTATTGTTTTCGTACACTCGTACAGCTGAATACGAACCGTACGGACATCCTACACCAGAGGAAATTGGATCAAATAAGAAACATTCGGCATTAGTCCAAGCGGCTTCAGAATTGGAACAGCTTCAGCGTCAATCGACAGGATTTCATTGTGTGGACTCACCGGACACTTCTTTGTTTTTGAAAACTGTAAGATCATCGGGGATGTCAACCAAGGATACACCATCGGTTGTAGTGATACCTGACTCAGACGTGCGTTTTCAATCGTCGAATTCAGAGGCAAACTTGGAGATGAGGGGATTTGAAAACTCGTTTCCACCTGCTCATTATCGGCTTAATGAAGATACTACTTTATGTCGGCCACCAATCACGAGTGTAAGTCAGTTTTTTCGTAATGATGGATATTTAATGACATTTTTCGATTTTCCTGCTGAATTTTTTAGTTTAGGTGTGGTGAGTGAGGCCGGCACGTGTGTCCGCTCCAGTCATTAATTTCACATATGATCACGGGGTTTAGTTAGGTTTAGGATGATTTAAGAGGATTAATAGTTTTTCAACCCTGTTTATTACAGTTAGGCTAGTAGATAACATCGAAGTTGAGACCTACTTACTATGTAGGGAGTTGTTTAGCGACAAGAAAATATTATCACAGTTTGGTTGGTTGTCCTTTTTTGGGTATCTATTTATCATCATATTAGTTTGAAATTTAATTTAATTGTGGTTTGTTTTTTAGATGATCGCAGACGCAGGTGGACCAGCAAGATTTTTAAATCCTAATTCAGGCACGGATCAGCAAACGGGCCAAAGGCAGTCTCAGTCTATGCCGTGTACACCTCTGACCACCCCAAGTCCATCACCAATGAGTTCTCCCAAGGTAAAAACCCATAGCCTGACCTATTCATTAACTTTATGCACGATCCGCTTTTTTCTAGTTCTGTCTTGTAAAGAAAAGTTTTAGTTTCTTCTTTAGCCGGAATTTTTAGCGGTTCTTGTGCTTACTTATTATTCATGCATTCCTTGTAAACTGTCAAATAGGGAAACGGAAATGAGAATTTATGGTAGCATTTTAAACCCCATGTTTACGTAGGTGTATGTGGATGAATCCAGTATTTTTTGGTAAACCCTGCATTTTTGAAGCCCATAATCCCTGATAAGCTTTTTGTTTTCATAGCTAAGCTATTATGTAGCTAACAAGTGTAGTGTCCTTCGTGCTCTGTCTGAGTCATCTCTTCCGTGGTTTATTTCATTTGTTTTTGTACCTATTACGTAGTCATTGTTCTGGTTCTGTTATTTGTTCACGCGTTGGCGTTACCTTGAAAGAGGGAATTGTATTTCCCTTAAGTCATAAGTCTATAGAACTGGACGCAAACCACATTACTAAACCTTTTTTCGACCATGATGATATTGGTGATATTAGATTCATTCATTCACAGTATCACACGACGGCGACCTAAATTATTATACGAATGATCATAAGAGTAAGACTGTATCTATGACTTGTTAAACATAGCCAGGGATAGAATTACCGAAAACTTGTGTCCAATACGAGCATGGTTGCAACTAGGACAAACGCAAATTAGGGGGTCGTAATTCATCCATTGCCTTCTGATGTGGACTATGGACGCTAGTCGCTATTTGTTTTGTTTAAGGTCAAAGTCCACATGAAGGAAAATCAATTAGTTGAGTTATAAATTGTGTGAGTTTTGGACAGTGCAGAACAATGAGTTATGCTTCAAAATGTATTATCTATTGCTACTGACTACTTGTATATTATTCAATACGCATTATAGATTTTCTGATGGCCAGACAACAAACAAAGTTCGTCTGTGCTCTTCTTGCATGTTGCATGCGGTAGAGGAACATACTGTATAATTTTGATTGTTTCTGCAAGATTATTAATCAGTTTAGCAAATGAGTTTGCCAACAACATATATTAATGAGATTATCTTAAGGTTATTTTATGAGGCCCTATAAAGTAAAGCAAGCTCATGCTAACGTTACATCATGCAATTGAATTAGGCTGTTATGGACCTTACATAAATTGTATATGGACCTCTTCAATTTCTCTTGGAGTTCAATCCTTGGTTGCATGATTTGGCTTTTGCATTATGCCAGTATAGTGTAATCTGAGGGTGGACTATTTCGGCCTTCTTATGGTATCAAAAACAGTAACTTATTTCTGCTATTTCACATTTGGCAATTGGGCAATTCAATGCTGTCGTAACTTTACATATAATGTTTTTACGTTTTATGGCAGACGCAGGCAACAAACTTAAGCCTTCGCAGTGTTTTTTTTTTCTTTAATAACACAAAATTCCAGTGAAAGAAAAATGTAATCATAAATTATGAAAGAATCAATTGATTACTTACTTCTTGATGCAGTAACTGTGACGACTGTCCTTGGGACTGTATTTCATTTTGTATTCACTTTTCTAACTTTCGCATTGATGGAGTAGTAATATGTTTCTCTCACATGATGCATGTAGTCTGCCGTCTTAATGTGGATTAGTTGCCACGCAAAATAATGTATCTGATACGCCGCCTCCTACAGTACCTTTAAGTTCAATGAAACTAGCTACAATTTTCCTGATATAAATGACTCAACTATCTGCCTAGCCAACCAAGCAAATAATCTTTCCGTTTGCCCTAACCAATAGATTTGGATGTGGATCTAACTTTCTGATAACATAGTGAGCATTCCAGAGATTTTAGCCTAATATATTGGGATTCATTTCATTTTGTATAACTCATAAGCACAGCCATGCACGTTTTTTTTAATATTCAGCGTGGCTCAAATTTTTTTTCCGCGTAATATTTAGATGATATATTGTGGAGAAGATGATATGAAAAAGTATTTAATAGTATGTTATGTCATATTTCGCTTTGATTGACTTTATCATTGAGTAGTGAACCAAGACTCAAGACATTTTTAAAATAAAAAATGAGGAAATGAAATGGTCAATCACTTGTCAATCTTGTTAACCGTTAAAGGCTTGCTTGCTTTCATAAAAGACTCAACCAGAGCCAAGTGCCTCAAGTTTCTTTTGGTTGGTTTGGATAGTTTCATTTTTTGTATTGTTGCTGTTTACAACAATGGCTAGATGTAGTCCCAAGATTCTACCATAGAAGACGTACCAGACTCCAAGTTTATAGAAGCGTAAATTCGTATAAAATTATGTCGGATTGATTGGTTAACGTATGTAAGATACAAAACGCGCGTTGAATATTCAAACTGACAAATCAGAGCACCCTCTACACAAGCTCTGCACCAATTAGTGTCACCCCTGCACAGCTACTATACCCAGAGTCACAGACAGTGCTGTGCGTATATACTGTACACTTCTCGTATGTTCTACAATGTATTCTCTGATTGAACTAGATACTACCAGTTGTAGTTTCACGTTTCACATGACGTTACATTGTACAGCTATTGCGTGAGAATTTGAGATGTCATGTACCAAAAACTAGCTGCAAGCTAACTACAATGTCTGCTCCCCATTATAATTTTACCTACCCCAAAATTGTCCACCTGAGAAAATGTAGTGGAATCTTGGTTAGTTAGCATTGTAACTACACCTTATGTGACTTTGCCACAATGCTATATCGTTAACAATGCTCCACACTTTAATGAAGCATTTACGGATCATAGTGCCCCAGCGTGTACCTGTGTAACGCCACGTTCTACAAACGCAAATGAATAACGTGTCATGAAATTTGATGGCTCGTCACCTATAATTAAACAACACCTGACGGACTTTTTTCTTCATTTAGTTAGTTGATGAGCGCACTTATGTGTGTACAATTGCTATGCTTGCATGCATATTCGTATTTGAATTACGAACCCAATTGGTGTGTATTCCAACTAATAAACTACCTTCACCTTCCTTTTTGCATTGTATTCGGTTGCTGTAACTATTAATCTAGGTAACGATGAAATACCACCAAAAAGTCCATACATTCCTGGTGCGCTCACTGTATAACAGATACTATGTGCAGTGCACAAGTGCATACCCAATACCCAATAGCCTTAACTATGTGCGTCACTTCATATGAGAGCTGCTTGCTGGTATATAAATGATTGGGATTTCCTTTCTGTATTGCTCACTCCACTGTCTGGTTTGTCTCACTTCACATCGTCGGTGAAAAAATTTCCCCCAAAAAATTTGTTAGTTTTGACTGAAACAACGAATCAAGTAATGTAAATTAAAACTCGTACGATTGTTGATGTTCACTCTTGCGTCATTTTGGTTGTGCTGAACAGTTTGTTTTACGCGTGAGTATATGTGTTAATCACGTTACTTGCGCCTGTTAAAATTTTTAGTTACTTTATATTATTGACGTTGTTTGCATCACTGGTGCTCTGTTGCCATCTCGTTCATCCAAATCAATTTAATATGGGACAAGGATTTTTGCCGAGGAAGCTCATTATCCTCACCAACAGCAACTCTCGATTGCTTCCTCCATTGGTCCTTTGTGGGAAGATCAGTAGCAGAAGACTTATTCTTCTCAACATGTCCAAAGTGTCTTAACCTGCTAATTAGTTTGTTTTTCTATTGATGTTTGCGTGCGGACTACAAGAATCCACATCGTCATCATCATCCCACTAATCATTTAGCTTGTGTGAAGTTGTATATTTTTAATTGTGCAGTATTATTGTAGTGGAAAGTGGAATCGACAAGGTTCTCTGTCCAACCTGAATATAACATGTCCTTTTGGATGAACCATCGTGAACTGAGTATTTGTACTCTGTGCAAAACTAGTAGCCTTCTCCTCAATAAATTATATTCTTCTTCTTCTTGACAACGGTCAAGTGTACCTTCGTAGTCTTCAAAATTCCCCTTATACTCATTGCCACTGATATTCTGCCCTGCAAATTCCTTGATAGACATACTAAAATGGATGTAAGTTCCAGACACTCTCATTTATCATTTATCTCATTAAATTGGGTTCTTCACATCATTAGACATTTCGTAGTGAATAGCTTAGTTAGCATTCCAATTGCAGTTCAATAGCTAGTTGCTAGTGTTAGCTATGCTATGAGCTATACCAGTATAATTTTCCACTGCTTAAGACATCGGATCTATCTATGCAATGGTTGCCTCATGATTTTCAAGCTTACTTTATAGTCTCCTCCCTATGTAACTAACTAACTTTCTTGGGCTGTCTACTTTTATGCCTGCAAACTAGTCGTACCATAAAAACTGTTACTACCAAAAGGAGACTATTGGCTGTTGACTGTAGTGCCACTTTTTTTATCAGCCCTAAATGCAGTTGGTTTAGTTCGTTATAGTTGGCTCCTATCTTTGTAATGGCTGAATTATCTTGAATGCTTTTTGTACTCTTTTACATTTTTAGTACGACTTATTGTACCCTAACGATGGGGGTTTACAAGCCACCTCATATATGTGTTTTGATAGGATGCATGTGTTGTAACTATTCAGTATTGTTCATGTTCATTTCTGTTTTAATTTGTAGTCGGGGCGGAAAAACGGAAATCCCTTTTTCACCGGCAACTCTTCTTCCACTGGAGGCGGAAGCTGGTTGTTTCGCCCTCAAAAGGAGGTGAGCGTGGTCATCTGGTCATTAATTTGTTGACATTTATTGATTGATCCTTAATATAGAGACTCATTGATTGGTTCAGTTTTTTAATACAATGGTTGTTCATTGTCATAGAGCTCTGGATCCGCATTGTACGAGGCTAAAGTGGAGTACCAAAAATCAGGAGACTCTCAACAAGTGAAGAAAACTGTTAGCTACGTACCCCGTCCCTCTCAACTTCGAGAGTTGAACTTTTGGTCTCCAACGTCTATGTAATGACAACGTTACGGAATGGATGCAGCTTTTTATTAGTTCTGCTGGTTTTGGACATTTTATAGGATACGAATTGATTTAATGTTAAGAATTCGGAAATTATGTTGGCGCTGGCTACTTTTTTGCTTTCTTATTCAAAGGAACTAACTCTGGTGTTTGCGAGTAATGCGAATATTTGTATGTATGTATGGGTCGTATGGGTATTGTTTATTTTTATCCTTTGTTAATCAGTTTGATTCGAGTTTGAAGTTTTTCGTAGAAAATTTTGAGTACATACTCTTCTTTTTTGTCAGGAGGGATAGATGTTTGCACTGAAATCCTATGCAATTAATTCTCATTTGACTTGTGGAATTATTTCTATCATTTATCTAACCGGGAACAGCCCATAATTGCGGTTCAGTTTATTTCGCGTTTTTAGTGTTTACTGCTAACTCTATGTTAGTTTCAATTATTAAATCTGTTAATGATACAAAGGGAAAATTTCCCTTTCCTTTAACTTTCATCCTACTCGTTCTAGTTTGTTATGTCGAGTGTGAATTAACATTGAATCTGTCTAATAATAATCTCAAGTCAAAATATGTAGCCTGTATTTTGTATGGTTAGTCCATGAGGCTGGTACACATTGGTTATTTATGCAAAACTTTTTTTTTTTGCCAGTCTGATCTTTTTCAAGATCCAAGTTTGGATGACATCGAATTCTGCTCATTTTTAATCCATTCCACACTTTTGTTCTTTACCTTTATAATTCACGGTAATGTAATAGTACCAGTCATAATTTAAATACCGTTGATATTGTAGTATCCTCTAAATCGCTCTGTATGACTTTTAGGATTACGTTTTCGTCTGTCTGTTTACATGTGCATCAGACTAATATCTACTTCTATGATGTGGAGATCATAATCATGCACTCGGTGCATTCAGTTTAATTTTGTATCTGAAAATAGTTTACTTTTGTGAATCATTTTAGGAATAAATAATACATGATTGGGTATGGAAAGCAGAAGCGTGTGTGTATCATAATTATAAGATTGGCTTTTTGTAAATGCACTAATGTTTGAAAGTTTTCACTGTCAGTAACTCACACTCAAATAGTCATTGATGAAAAATAAAATGCGAATAAGTGCTAACAACCGTAACTAAAAATATTACGTACGGGACTATTTCTAATTTATTTTTATTGTTACAGATGCTCAAATGTAGTTAGCGGATCACAATCTTCGTTGAAACTCTTCTGCAATAGCACTCAAACTACACAAAACAAATGTTTTCGTTTTAATATCTTTTGCATATTGGAGTGCGAACACAAAACGGGAACAACACTATTTTTATTGAAAATGTTATCAGTTAGCTATATTTTTCACTCAATTTTCACTTGAACGAAGCACACTAACTACATTTTCCCTCCAGAGTAAGAATGAAAGTTTACAGTTGGCAATGATTCCTATTTCAATCATACAAGTTATAAACATACAAATACATCTTAGTATTAGGACAAACAACCGCGTATAATAATAATAACTAGTGTTTTCTATTATGCAAATGATGAACCGAAAACCAGCATACGTCACATTTAAAAATTATATCTGTACATTAAACACTAACATTATGCCTAAAAATTGCCTCACTCAGTTTTCAATCAATGCATGGAGTTTCAGTTTGATGCGGGTAGGAATTACAGAGAAATTTAATGAACAAATTAAGCATGAACATGACATTAATCAGCGGACAGTTTTCGTTTCAAAATTTACTAGATCGGTAAATACACATTTTCTTTCCATAACCCGAAGTGAACAACGGTACCCTTGAATCAATGGATACTAACTAACCTTGAACGTGATACATAAAGTAAAAAATATGGTGTGATATTTCTGCATTTATGGGAATCGCTTGAATTGATTGGCATAGTATAATAATTTGTTGCTAGCCAGTACGTGCATCCAAAATAAATACATAACGTACACCGAAGTTTTTGTGGCTTGATTACAGTAGTTAACTACCCACAAAAATGCTAATGACTCGAATATGTTATAATGCTGCGGATTACGCTGCAGATTGGTCCCCATATTTAACAGTATTGAAGAAGACCTTAGCCGACAAACAATGGATTGACCAACTCCTTGGCATAATACATGTGAGGCCGAGGCACAGTGTTCGGTTTCTAAACGCAAAGTTTGTATATTGAGCATATGAAAAATATACGACTTCAATATTCCACTTTTCCTCATTCACATTTTCAAAGACTGATATTTAATACTAGTCAGTTTTGGAGAACCAAACCGCCTATAATCATAATTTTATCTTATACTTATATTCAAGTCTTTTCAGCGGACACAATTTTTAAATTAGCAAGTAAGTAACTACACTATCTCGTTCCAAATAGGATTGGTGCCAAAATAGGATAGCCACGCGGTGGAAGCCCAAAAATTGAAACTGCTACTAATTATTTGGCTTTATATACAGGAGGATTATTGCACTATATAACCGACAAAATATTTTATGACAACATGGTATACTGCAGCTTACATATTTTTTATTACATACGTAAATTAACAAATATGCATACATAATAAGGAGCACTTCTGATAACTGTGTACATCGTACATAACAACTATTTAGAGATTATAAATATTTATAAAGTCAGAAAACAAACGCGAAATAGTAAAGGCCTGAGTTTACCTATGTGTTAGTTTGTTTTCTGGTATTAAAATAAACATCTTCTATGCGCTACTGCCGCTACTACACTATTTTCTACTACGCTATCTTCATTATACCATTTGTTCGATTCGCATAAGAAGTGTTTGAAAACTGAATGGTTCAACTAACTGGAATAAGAGCTGGTGGGTAAAGAATTATTGCTCTCTGAATTATAGCCACTATTAGAAAGGGGAGATATGGACTCGTTCGTATCCTCATGCATTGAATCTCCGTAAAACTTCTTTTGCTCCAATATTTGAGTCTGGAATTCAGCTTCTAATCTCTACAATGGCATAAAATATTTGTATCAGTTAGTGTGCTACTGTTCCATAGCAAGGTGCAAATACAAAATATCATACCTGAAGCTGACTAGGGATTTCTGCTTTGAAACATCGCAAAGCTTGCGCAAAATTTTCATCCAGCTCCCTTAACTTCATTTCTTCATGTTGAGTTAGGAACGCACCTAAAAAATTACAGATTTGCGCGATTATAACTGGATTCATGTAATCTACAAGCAATATAGTCGGTACTTTGAATATGTAAATAAATTACGTTTTTCATTCTGCAATTGCTCGAGTTCTCTTTTTGCTGCTTCGGCATTTCCCCTGGCCTCTTCCAATTGACGAGCATGCTTGTCCTCCAAACGTTGCTGTTCAGCCTTGTATTTCTTCTTCTCCTGCTCTTGGAACTGAATTTAAAAAACACAATGCAATTTCTTATTTATTGATTAGATTACAGCAAAGCTAACAACCAGCTTTCTAAAATGCCGACATGAACATGAAAGTATTTCTTACATTTCTGAATCTCTCTTTCTCGTCTTCGGGACCAATAGGACCGGCACCCTGAGGATGAATTCTTAGCGACTCCCTGAACATTACTTCTCTAACTTTCATTTCACTACGTATCCTTTTCGGCAAGGCTCTTCGCTCAGTTGCCTGTCTTTTCAATAGTTCATCCTCATGCCGGGTACACACCTTCCTGTGCTGTTCTAGTTCTTTTTCATGTCTTATAAGCATCTGAAGAAGACAGAATATATTCAATTAACTAGCATTGAATAAATATTGTACACGTAGAGCTATTCATCATTTAATGTTCTATTCCTTACCTGTTGCCTCTGTAAGTGAAAATTGTCCTTGATCTGTCGCCTTTGGAGCTGATGCCTTTCTTTCATATGACTTTCATCCATTTCCCACAAAGCATTTCGATGTCGGCGAATACGCTAAAAGAATGAGTATATGATCATAACAAATTACTCGCATATTATCGGGAACGAAAATAAACCGTAAATGATTAAATAGTTAGCTGCGAATAAATGAATATACCTCATGTTTTTGTTCCAAATATTGTCTCTCCATTTCTGCGATTTTAGTTCTATGGATTTCATTCTCTCTTTTCATTTTGGAATCGTGGTTTTCATTCAACTTCTCAAAACATTGCTTTTGCTAAAAATACAAATAAAATATTTATTCATTTTCTAATCATGTCAATTATGTTCTAATAGTCAGTATTAATATTAAATAAATTACTTACACTCTCTTCATGAATACGATCTAGTTGTTCTTTCCTATTACGATATGCCATTTTTCTTTGCTCCTTAGGTAGGAGTTCTATTTCCTGTTTGAGTCTCTTGATTTCATCTTTTAGTCCCTCCCTGAATAATCGCATTTCTTTCTCCTGTAATAGAAACGAAATCATAATTTAAAAATCTTAAATCCGAAATATATCCATTATAAGCAAAAAAACGTTACTTCTTAAAGTTACTTAAACTAATACACATACCTGCTCTGCACGAATCCTTTTGGACATTTGCCTCAGTTCATGCTCCTGCATTTGCTCAGTCTTTTCAACTTGTTGCTTTTGTAGCCGGTGTTTGTTTTCTAATTCAGTCTCAAAATTGCGAATAAGGTTCATTTTCTCTTGATCCAACTTTTTCTCCTATGTGAATGAAATACAGTTGTTAGCTAAGAATTTCCATAAACAAATAATATTAATGAATTCTAATAGCGTTACCTGAGCTTCTTGAGTTAAATGAGCCCTTAGATTCAAATCTTGGCACTGTTTTTGTTCTTGCTTTTGCAACAATTGTAACTCCCTTAGTTCTTGCTTACGATCTAAATAGTTGACATTTGGATATTCATCCTCTCCATCCAGTCGTTTTGACGTTGTTGTGGTCACCATAACACCATCGACTTCATACCTTCTTGTTTTCTTCCTAGTCTTTTTCTTGTTATTAGTTTCTTCCTTTAAACGAGCACGCTCCTAGAAATTCGTCGTAGAAAAAATTAAATCCTTGGCATTCCATTCATTCCAAAACATATAAAAGAAATGGATCACAGAAACGAAGAGAATCATACCTTAGAATTTTGTTTTCGTCTCAAAATAACTTCCTCTTCACCCGTGGCAGTAGAACTAGAAGGTGAAGGAGTGGTTCCCTGATTTTCTTTATTACTGTCTTGACTCACTGATGTAGAAATCGACTCAGCGTCAGACCTATCAATTTAAAAATACGGTGTAACACATAAAACTGATAAAACTGATAAGAACCTTGAAATGGAATTTTTGAAACATATTTATTGCATACCTATTACGAGAATGTTTACTATCTGAACTGTTGTTATGATTGACTTTAGTTTTTGCAGATCCATTCGTAGTAACATCCCCATTAATTTGTTTTTTAACATGATTGGGTGGATGTCGATCCAGACTACTGCTAGCATTGGCCTCTTCCTCCTCTTTGATCTGCGTTGGAATGTCCTTCAAGGAAGAATGTGAAGAACCTTTCTTTGTCCGCTCTTTCTTTTTTCCCGACTGTACCTATGTACGAAAACAATCGTTTATTAGTTATATCATTGAACCTAAAGCTGCAGAGTATGAGTACGAGCAAATGGTTTATAAACATACATCAAACGATTCCCAATTACGATGTAAGTGGTGGCCATCTGATATTGGTCTTTGTTTTCGATTTTCTGGTCGACTAGAACCTGAAGCATTTTGTCGGATAACTGCACCAGAATTGCCCTCATCATTTGATTTTCCAGATTTAGACTCTGAAACAATTTCAACAACATCTCCTCGATCATGTGGTTTCTGCAAATCGGAACCTGGCACTACAAACGTATTGCTAAATCCAGGATCTAGCGAGCGGCGTCCAGTAACAGGATCAATGTAGGCATCAACATCTGTAGACTCCACAGTAGTACCTTCAACCACAATGGAGATAGGAGCCTCGTCTACAAATACAAACCAATAAAAGTTCATTAGTACATTTAAACATTAAGTAGCATCATCAAATCAAATATCTTCAGATGCACGTACCACCTTCATCGGGCTGCAAAATAATTGCACTGACATTATTTCTACCAGAATTCCAGGAATTATCCTCTTCGCCTACTGGTACCACAGATACGTGACTGATATTCAAATCTAAGATCAATTAAAACAAAATACATACAAGTTCAAGTAAGTTTATTAATAAGTGTATAATACTTCGTGCCAACGTGACTTACTATCTTCATAAATGTCTGGCATAGGGATTTGATTATTTGAGGCTGATGGACTGTATACAAGAACTTCACTGTCGTCCAATTTACGCCCTCTTGGAGTCCCAGAATGATGGCGATCCAATGAGCTTGGTGTCGAAGAGGGAAGTGCATTGCTACTGTTACTATTACTATTGCTACCTAGGATTTGTTGCTGAGCTGAACTAGTCTCGTCCTGGAGATCGTTTGAACTGAGCCACGTTTTATTCGTACTATTGGCCACTACAACCACCTAAGGATTCAAATTAAGTCACTCAGACAAGCTCTCACAGTTAGTCAGTAGTTCTTCTATCATTTAAAAACGAACTAATAGCATGTAATGTCACAGTGTTTGGTAAATACGATAGAAAATAATACATACATACTTCCATTAGTAGCTTTAAAAATCAACAAACAAAAACTATTTACATAACATAATTTTTAGAGGTACTAGGAAATAAGACAACTAGGAGTAAATACCTGATCAGATGAGTTCTGCGTGACGATGGAGGAAGCATTCAACTCTCGCTCAGAGTAAGTCAAGGAGCTAGGATGTGGACTACTGGTGGAGCTCCTATTGCTACCATTGCTACTACTACTGCTGCTACTCACAGTCACAAGGATGGGAGCAATCAACTTTGAGTCACCTTGAGAATTGTTTGACACTGTCACATCATCGCTATTCACACTGACAACACTCACAGGTTCCGGAGTGGAAACTGGCACCACAGTCACACCAGAGGACTCATTATGTTGCCCCAAGTTGTTGTCAAGATCGTCACTAAAGGACGACGGTGGTGGGGGTAGAGGTGAAGGAGAAAATTCATCTCGATCGTCTTCAGTATGCATCACTCTCATACCCCTCTCAGGAGACTTTTTGGCCGCCTTTTTGCGACGCCGTGACTCTTTGGAAGAACTATCTGTATCAATGGTTCCTCCTAAAACTGTTGTAGTCGTAATCAAAGCCCTTCGATCAGGATCCGAATCACAAGAGTTTACTAAATATGGTTTCCCATCCATTTCTGGAGGGGAAGAATGTTCTTCCTCTTGCACAATCATATTCTTGTCTGCCTCGTCGACACCATTGGTTTTAGAAGAGTGTTTTTTACTTTCCTTCTTTTTCGATTCCTTTTCTCGGGGAGTTTTACTTTTAAGCGGCGGAGAGGAAACTTGCGTAGGAAGGGCCACTTCATCCAACTTTGCATTCGACTTGGAATCAGGGTGAGAGGAATTATCCATTGGAATTCGTTCTTCTTTCAGAGACTCAGTCACTAATGTTGGAGTATTCGAGGTGTCCTTTGAAACGATTTTGTTGGCAGAGGTTGCAGGTGTCACATTTACAGATGGTGGAGGTGGTGCTGGTCGTTTTTCTTTGCCTTTTCGGTCCTTTTCCCTCGGTGGGGATGCTTGTTTTGTCCTCTTGGGCTCAACCTCTAATTCCTGTTCTGGTGACTCTCTGCTTCTCTTTTCAGACGGAGAGGGAACCACGATTTGTTCTTTGCTTTCGATCACAGCTGGATAAAATATGGAAGCTATAAACTAATGTTCTTTTAATATATTTTCTAATGATTATGAAGAATGAAAAATGCAGTTACTTGATGCTGGAACTTCTTGGTTGCTCACAGTGTCCATTTGGGAGTTCCGATTATCCTAAATAAATAAAGATAATTTTGAATTTAAATACAGATATGCGATCGATTTTCAAATGGTCATACAAATTGCTGGCTAAAAGTATATAATCTGAATTACTATGAATCTTACCTCAGTATCTTCATCTACTACTTCTTCAACAACCTCGGCTCTAAATTCTAAAACTAAATCTCGTACAGGCTTCGGATCAACAGCATTCTTGATAAATGGATGCTAGAAAAAAAGTTAATTAATTTATCATCCACTTATCCCTTTACAGACATAATTTAAGAACAATAAACAAAACAAGTGTAAAAGTATTACATGCATCAATTCATGAGCAGTGGGTCGACTATGTGGATCTTTGACAAGACATTTGATTACAAAATTATTGAACTCGGCTGTATAGGCACTCGGTCTTGTGAGCCTAGGAGCTTCACCTCTCTGAATCTTGAGCACCACTCTCATTGGACTAAGCTCATGATGAGGCGGCTCCATCTCAGCACACTCAATTAGCGTAATTCCTAACGACCAGATGTCCACCTTTAGCAACAGAGTTTAAATAAACATTAGTTAGCTACATCGCAAAAATCCAGGGAATGGCTTGCAAAAACACATGCGCCTAACAGAAACTAAACAGACGTCAAATACTGAACCCACCTTATAATCATAAGGATTGTCTTTGAACGTTTCGCACATGACCACTTCCCTAAAATACACAAAATTTAATCAGTTAACGAGACATACAAATATACAAAAATATCCGCAAGTGTACAAACGAATCAGAGGAAAACTTACGGAGCCATCCAATATGGTGTTCCAATGAAAGTGTCATGCTTCTGGAGAGTATACTTGTTCTTTGCAGACACTCCAAAGTCAGCTGCAAAAAAATTATAACAGCATGATCGTGGGTGTGGGTCGTCCAAAAAAGCAGCCTTATATTTTGTATTTTTATAATACTTACCCAATTTTACTCCCCCTTGGGTGGTAACAAGGACATTGCCTGCCTTTAGATCCCGATGAATTACTTTGTTGAGATGCAAGTAGCTGAGGGCAGCACACAGTTCATGAGTTATGTATGCAATTTGAGCCTCAGTCAGAGCATGTTCCAATTCTACCATTATTGAATCTAATGCACCTCCATCACAGTACTCCAGAAGAAGCTAAAAATACAACGAATAAGAATAAGTTAAGGATTGAATTCTGAACATAGCTAAATAAGAAAAAGTGTCGAAAAAGTGTCTCCACACACATTACACACTTACCCAAAGTTTATTGCCTAAACAAAACGCATCGTAAAGGCTCACGACATTTTCATGCCTGCACTCTGCCAAGATATCTATTTCTACTCGAAAATCATCTAAATCTTCATCGCCCTCTAATCTGCACATCTTAGCGGCTGCCAGAAGGTCCTTCGTCTTATGTTGAGCCTATAAATGGTTACGATATTTTGTTACACTCACCTGTAAAATTGAAATATCAGTAACAAATTTCTCAAAATCCTTTACCTTGTAAACTTTTCCAAAAGCTCCATCTCCTAGTTCTCCAACGAATGACCATTCATCACAAGGATCCACTTCCATTCGAAGACATGTCGGTAATTTTCTAGCTCTTCCATTTCCTCCTCCATCTCCTCCCCGAATACTTCCCCCAAAATTTAGTACTTTTTTCAGTCCACTGAAGAAGGACATTTTTCAACTTCAATGATTCAATTAAGGCAACAACACTAATAGCATCTTTCCGAGGAATAAATTCTCCTCGCAGTAGCTACATACGTAACTAACACTTCTTCCAACGAATTCGATTTATTTCACTGTTGAAGTTCAAAGCAGTGTGATAAGTCTCAGTCAGAGAGCATAAAACATTGGCAACTCTGAAAAATCGCAAAAAAAATCACATTGCATTAACAATATGTATGATGAAAGTTCAATGCATAAATATCAACATCGCAACATAACGACATGATTACTATGACTGATAAAATCTTTGTACATTGGACAACTGGGCCGGCCGACAACATACTTATATCTGTTTTCAAACTAATATTGGTTTTCTATCATTCCATCCTAATGTTTATTATTCGCAAAATAATTTCGTTCAAACAATTTCATTGCTAACTATAAGTTCTCATCGTGACTTATGGACACTTGTCAAGTGAACAATGAATGTTGAGCCTAAAAACAATCACATACACACTGCTAATGATTTCATTTGCGACTGGACAGTTCTGTGAATAGGTCTCAACTCGCAAACATCCGGCCTTGTCAGCTTACTATAAAACATTTTGTGTAGCATGCATATGCAGCCTAATGAATGCAAGTGCAGTGTTGAATGCCACTAACTATTTAACCAACTAACTAGAAACAGCCACGCGCTAAACCGCTCGCAATGACTCGGTTACACTAGAAGGTTGTCCATGTTTATTTTTCTCTGCTTGTCAGAAATGGAGTAGCATATTATGAATCATGGACAACATGGAACCACTAAATGTTATGCGCCATTCTGCTATGTATGTGGATCT
>Ga0210040_10001486_pt1 | contig 35338 bp, 35 predicted proteins | sample CryGeyCG12114_NA_FD_185462 | JGI IMG/M metagenome (GOLD analysis project Ga0210040, IMG submission 185462) | Groundwater microbial communities from aquifer - Crystal Geyser CG19_WC_8/21/14_NA (SPAdes) (version 2) | ecosystem: Environmental > Aquatic > Deep subsurface > Groundwater | place: USA...
CCCCGACGGCATTGATGTGCCAGAGTGGAGGTGTTGAGCACCACTTGAGGGTGGCGTCCGTGTCAGAGGTTACCACGATCGGGTTGGATATCGCCAAGCACATTTTCCACGCGCACGGTTCGGATGCGGCCGGGCGAGCAGTGTTCAGCGGCAAAATCACGCGGGGCAAGCTGCTCGACTTCTTTGCGGCTCACCCGCGCTGCCTGGTGGCTCTGGAGGCGTGCGGCGGCGCGCATCACTGGGGGCGCGACCTGCGGGCGATGGGGCACGATGTGCGGCTGATCCCGCCAGCGTACGTGAAGCCGTTCGTGAAGCGGCACAAGAACGATGCCGTGGATGCCGAAGCCATCTGCGAGGCAGCGCAGCGACCGAGCATGCGGTTCGTCGCGGTGAAGAGCGAGGAGCAGCAGGCGGCCGCGCTGGTGTTCCGCACGCGCGACCTGGCGGTGAAGCAGCGCACCCAGCTTGCCAATGCGATCGGCGGGCACCTGGCGGAGTATGGCTGGGTCGCACCCAAGGGTGCCGCTCACCTCGCAATGCTGGCGGACCTGCTTGAAGGCGGAGAGATCGGCGACACACTGCCCGAGGCGGCGCGGCCGATGTTCGCGATGATGGTGGACATGCTGGCGGTGCTCGACAGGCGGATCGCCGAGCTGGACAAGGAGATCACGCGTCGCGCTCGCGAAGACGAGGTCGCACGCCGGCTGATGACCATTCCCGGCATCGGTCCGATCACCGCAACCGCGATCGCGGCCATCGCACCGCCGGCGGAGACGTTCGCCAAGGGGCGCGACTTCGCCGCCTGGCTGGGCCTCACCCCTCTCCAGAAGTCTACGGGCGGCAAGCAGAAGCTGGGCGCGATCTCGCGGACGGGAGAGCGAACGCTGAGGCGGCTGCTCATCATCGGCAGCAGCGCGGTCGTGCTCCAGGCGAGCAAGCGAGGTGCCCCCAAGGGCTCCTGGCTCGAGGGCATGCTGGTCGCGGTCGCGCTTGCCAACAAGATGGCGCGCACCGTCTGGGCGTTGCTGGTCAAACACGAGGATTACAGAGCTCCGGTCGCCGTCACGGCTTGAAGCCGAGGCGGGCCAGAGGCGTCGGAGGACGCGGTCGGTCAAAGGAGGGTATGGCACAACAGTCGGCGAGATGGCTGCCACCAAACGCACGAACCCAATGCACCCCCATAACGGAATGCATGTGCCGAAGCGGTCGCCGTATGGGTCATGCTCTCGCCAAAGTCGCTTTCGATTGCCCAAACAGTCGCGACTAGATTGCTGTATGTTAAATCGGCGTCCGGAGTCCGGCCAGTCGCTTCCAAATACCGCAACAGCAAGGGCCTCAACTCGCCGGGCCTATCCGGCTCATCGGTGGGCTCAATGACCACGTAGCGGCCATCGCTGCGAACCCGGTATGGTTCGCCATTGGGACCATATGCCGCCGGATAGGCCCCGTTCTTTACGTCTTCAGCTTCGAGATGCCGCTCTGCTGCCGCTACGGACGGATAAACCAACAATGGCTCGTCTGCCGCGACAGCAACAACGCAGGGGGGAACGCTGTCCGAAGCGTAGTCGAAATCGGGATCGCCTTTGGCCACATGGCGCGTTCTTCCATCATAGGCGAACGTCCGCACCTGGTGGAAAGCGGACATTTAGCTCTGGCTAAAACACGGCACTAAGGACCAGCCCCACAGCGACGATCCCCCACGCACCGACGTGGGTCCAGAACTTCGCCGGCTCGTGGTCGCGATCGATAAGCGACCATCCCCTGTACCTGATGCGGCCAGTAAACATCGAGAACGCTATGCCGCACGTCATCACCGCAGCCATGATGGCATAAGTGCCGTGCTGGTCGTCCATGGTCAGCCTGTAGCCCCCGGCTCGCCCGACACAAAGCAATGCCCGCTGATGGTGGAGAGCGGACCTAAAGGCCGCCGATGAACAGCCACAATACCATGCGGCCGAGCACTTTCGCCGCATCGCCAAGCGCGCCAGCTAAATGCCGGCCGTAATAGGCAAGGTCGCGCTGCTCCGGCGGTTCGATGTAAGCCATCTGGTTGCTGTATCGGGCATCGCGACGCCCACAAGCGTGGATCAGGTGTACGATCATCTATCGCGCGTTCGCAGCCACGGGATCATCGCTTGCGCCTCCCGCTCCGCTGTTTCTCGGCTGTCGTAAAGACCGGAAACGTGCGAGCAGCTCCAGTACGTCATTGGACCTAGCTCGGGAACGTCATCAACCACTTCTCGGCTCTCCTCGAAGGAATAGAAGCCGTCGCCGTGGTCGAACAGCTCAACCCGGGCCTTTCCATCTAATGTGGTGGTGATTGCGATGCGAGCCTTCATCAGGCGCGCGATGCCGGATTCGCGCGGCACGGACAAGCGATCGAAGGTCCGCTCTTGGGCGACAGCAGACATAGCTAGGCTCCGAACGCTTGACCCATCCCGTAGAGCATCACGCCTAGCATTATCAGGTAGGTTGCAAGATAGGACCAGAACCAAGTCGGCTGTCCAAGTCTGGTCACGTTCTGGCCCCGAAGCCAAATCGAGCCAGAGCGAAGTGCGACGATTGTTCGCCAAAGCATGAACGCGGCGCCTCCGCCGCACGCCAACGCGATGAAAAGTCGCAATCCGACAGGTAGAGGATGTTGGTTCATCGCGGCCCCTTCGAAAATGATGATACGCGACGTGCGGGCGTCCGCAATCCGCGACCGTCGGGTGGAGCCGAATGTCCGCAAATGGGCGAAAGCGGACATTCAAGCGTCGATCGCCTCTTCGTCGAGCCGCGCCGCATTCTCCTGGATAAATGCAAACCGGTGCGCCGGGTTGGTGCCCATCAGCCGATCGACGAGATCCTTTACCCCCGCGCGCTCTTCATATTCCTGCGGCAGGGTGATGCGCAGCATGCCGCGCGTCTTGGGGTCCATGGTGGTTTCGCGCAGCTGCTGCGGGTTCATCTCGCCGAGGCCCTTGAAGCGCGCCACCTCGACCTTCTTCCCCTTGAAGGCCGTCCGCTCCAGCTCGGCGCGGTGCGCGTCGTCGCGGGCATAGAGTGACTTGGCGCCCACCGTCAGCCGGTACAGCGGTGGCTGCGCCAGGTAGAGGTGGCCGCGCCGCACCAGGTCCGGCATCTCCTGGAAAAAGAACGTCATCAGCAGCGTCGCGATATGCGCGCCGTCGACATCGGCGTCCGTCATGATGACGACCCGCTCGTAGCGCAGATGACTGGCGTCGCAGTCCTTGCGGGTGCCGCAGCCGAGCGCCTGGATCAGGTCGGCGATCTCCTGATTGGCGACGATCTTGGCGGACGTGGCGCTGGCAACGTTGAGGATCTTGCCGCGAATCGGCAGGATCGCTTGGCTTTTGCGGTCGCGCGCCTGCTTGGCCGAGCCGCCGGCCGAATCGCCCTCGACGATGAACAGCTCGGTGCCCTTGGGATCGTCCGCCGAACAGTCCGTCAGCTTGCCCGGCAGCCGCAGCTTGCGCGCGGAGGTTGCGGTCTTGCGCTTGACCTCGCGCTCCTGCTTGCGGCGCAGGCGGTCGTCCATCCGCTCGAGCACATAGCCGAGCAGCGCCTTGCCCCGCTCCATGTTGTGGCCGAGCCAATGGTCGAAATGGTCGCGCACCGCCTTCTCGACCAGCCCCGCCGCCTCGGGACTCGTGAGCCGGTCCTTGGTCTGGCTCTGGAACTGCGGCTCGCGGATGAAGACGGACAGCATCAGCTCGGAGCCGACCATCACGTCGTCGGCGGTGATGTCCTTGGCCTTCTTCTGTCCGACCAAGTCACCGAACGCGCGAAGCCCGCGCACCAGCGCCTGCCGCAGCCCCTGCTCGTGCGTGCCGCCATCGGGCGTCGGGATGGTGTTGCAATACCAGGAATAGCTGCCGTCGCTCCACAAGGGCCAGGCGACCGCCCATTCCACCTTGCCCTGCGCATCGGGAAAGTCCTGCGTGCCGACGAAGAAATCGGCCGTCGCGCATTCGCGCCCGCCGATCTGCTCCTTCAAATGGTCGGCAAGCCCGCCCGGAAACTGGAACACCGCCTCTGGAGGGGTGTCGTCAGTGATCAGCGACGCCGCGCACTTCCAGCGAAGCTCGACCCCGGCATAGAGATACGCCTTGGAGCGTGCGAGCTGGTACAGCCGCCGCGGCTTGAAGATCAGCTCCGGCCCGAAAATCTCGGTGTCGGGCGTGAACGAAACGGTGGTGCCGCGCCGGTTAGGCGTGCCGCCGAGATGCTCGAGCGGCCCCAGCGTCGCCCCCCGCGAAAACCGTTGGCGATAGAGCTGCCGGTCGCGCGCCACTTCCACCACCGTGTCCGACGACAGCGCGTTGACCACCGATACGCCGACGCCATGCAGCCCCCCCGAGGTCGCATAGGCTTTCCCCGAGAACTTGCCGCCCGAGTGCAGCATCGACAGGATCACCTCCAGCGCCGACTTGTCGGGGAACTTGGGGTGCGGGTCGATCGGCATGCCACGGCCGTTGTCGCTGATGGTGAGGCGGTTGCCCGCCTCCAGCGTCACCTCGATACGGCTGGCGTGCCCCGCCACCGCCTCGTCCATCGCATTGTCGAGCACCTCGGCAGCGAGGTGGTGCAGCGCCCGCTCGTCGGTGCCGCCGATGTACATGCCGGGGCGGCGTCGGACCGGCTCCAGCCCCTCCAGCACCTCAATCGACGAGGCGTCATAGGCATTGGCGGCGGACTGGGACGACGGGGAAGCGAAGAGGTCTTCGGCCATGCACGAACATATGCTGTACAAACGGGCGTGCGGCAAGGGTAGCGCCCCGGCCGGACGTCTCCGGCCGGGGCAGGAGGATCACGCCGCCTGAAGCGACGCCATGTCGATCACGAAGCGATACTTCACGTCGCTCCGCACCATCCGGTCATAGGCGGTGTTGATGTCGTCCATCGCGATCATCTCGATGTCGGCGGTGAGGCCATGCTCCATGCAGAAATCGAGCATCTCCTGCGTCTCGGCGATGCCGCCGATCAGCGATCCTGCCAGCGCGCGGCGGCGGAACACCAGGTTGCCGACCGAGGGCGAGGGGTGCGGCTCGGCGGGCACGCCGACCAGCGTCATGGTGCCGTCGCGCTTCAAGCAATTGAGCAGCGGATCGAGGTCGTGCGGTGCCGCGACGGTGTTGAGGATGAAGTCGAAGCTGTTCGCATGCGCCGCCATCTCGTCCGCGTCGCGCGACACGATCAGCTCCTTGGCGCCGAGCCGCTTGGCATCCTCGCGCTTGCTGGGCGAGGTGCTGAACACATAGACCTCCGCGCCCATCGCCGCGGCGATCTTGACGCCCATGTGGCCGAGCCCGCCCAGGCCGACGATGCCGACCTTCTGCCCAGGCCCCACCTTCCAGTGCCTGAGCGGCGAGTAGGTGGTGATGCCGGCGCACAGCAGCGGCGCCACTGCCGCCAGGTCGCGCTCGTGGTGCGTGACCTTGAGCACGAAGCCCTCATTCACGACGATATGGTCGCTGTAGCCGCCGAAGGTGTGGCCGCCCAGCACCGGGTCCGGCCCGTTATAGGTGCCGACGAAACCGGTGCCCTCGCAATATTGCTCCTCGCCGTCGCTGCACGACGCGCACTCGCCGCAGCTGTCGACCATGCAGCCGACGCCGGCGATGTCGCCGACCTGGAACTTGGTCACGTCCGAGCCCACGGCGGTCACGCGCCCGACGATCTCGTGGCCCGGCACGCACGGGTAGAGCGTGCCTTCCCACTCCGCCTTGGCGGTGTGGAGGTCGGAATGGCAGACGCCGCAATAGAGGATGTCGATCGCGACATCGGTGGCGCCGGGATCGCGGCGCTCGAAGCTGAAGGGCGCAAGCGGCGCTGTGGCCGACTGAGCGGCGTAACCGTTGGTGGGTGTGGGCATGGGAAGTCCTTGCGTCTGGCGGGCGAACACCCGCGCCGCACAGATGGGCGCTCAGGCTGGCAATTCCACTGCCGCCACTCCCAAAAACAGCAAACGGCGCGCCGCAGACCCATGCCTGCGACGCGCCGCCGGGATTGAGTTCGGGGTTAGCGTACCCGCGGGCCGCCGAACGGCAGCGGTGGCGGCGGCCGCCGATCGCGGCGCGGCAGCTGCGCCTGATAGGCATGGCCGCAATGCGCGATGCAATAGGGGAACCCCGGGTTCACCTTCTCGCCGCAGAAGTGGAAGTCCGGCTCGCCCGGATGGCCGAGCGGCCACTTGCAGATGCGGTCGTTGAGGTCGAGCAGGCCCGTCTTGCCCGCGATCTCGGGTGAGGGCTTGGCCGGGACCAGCCGGCGCGGCGGTGCCGGCGTGATCGGCGCGGCCTGCTCGCCCGGCGCCTGGCGCAGGAAGCCGCCGGGGCCGACGGAGCGCATCACCGGCTGCGGGTCCGCATCGCGGCGCTGTTCGAAAGGCGAGGGCATCGGCGCGGGGCGCGGCGGGGCCGCTTCCTGCACCTCGATCTCGGGTTCGGGCTCCGGCTCGGGCGCGGGAGGAGGGGCGGGCGGGGCGGCCACCGGTGCTTCCGCCACCACCGGCTTCGCCTCCGGCTCGTTGGGCTTCACCGGGGAGGGACGCGACTGGAGGCCCAGCCGATGCGCCTTGCCGATCACCGCGTTACGGCTGACGCCGGTCAGCGCTTCGGCGATCTGGCTCGCGGTCTGCCCCGCCTGCCACATCGTCTTCAGCTGCTCGATCCGCTCGTCGGTCCAGGACATCGTCATTCCTTGTTCTCAGCTCTACAGCCGGTTGCGGGCAACGGCGCGGGGGACTACCCGCAGGCTCGATGAGCAGCCAGCCCCCAATCAGCGCCCCTCGCGGGGCATCAGGTGTCAGGAACGCCCCCGGCGTGCCGGTGATCCGGAACGTCAACTGGGGCGGCCTCAAGACTCTCTATGTGAAGGAGGTGCGCCGTTTCTTCAAGGTGCAGCTCCAGACGGTGTGGGCGCCCGCCATCACCACCCTCCTGTTCCTGGTCGTGTTCACCATCGCGACCGGCGCCAAGCGGCCGGTGCATGTCGGCGGCGTCGACATCCCGTTCGCGGACTTCATCGCGCCCGGCCTGATCATCAGCCAGGGCATGATGGGCCCCGCGTTCGCCAACGCCAGCTTCTCGCTGCTGGTCGGCAAGATCCAGGGCACCATCGTCGATTACCTCCAGCCGCCGCTCTCCACCGGCGAGCTGCTCGCCGCGCTGGTTGGCGGGGCGATGACGCGCGCGTTCCTGGTCGGGCTGGTGGTATGGGTGGCGATGGCGCTCTACCCCGACGTCCACGTCACGCCCACGCACCCGCTGGCGGTTTTGTGGTTCGGCTTCCTCGGCGCGATGTTCCTGTCGCTCTTGGGCGTGCTGACCAGCATCTGGGCGGAGAAGTTCGACCACGCCGCCGCCGTCACCAACTTCGTGATCGCGCCCCTGTCGCTCTTGTCGGGCACCTTCTATTCGGTCGATCGCCTCGCGCCCGCGTTCCGCGCGTTCAGCCACGCCAACCCGTTCTTCTACATCATCTCCGGCTTCCGCTACGGCTTCCTCGGCACCGCCGATTCGCCGGTGATGCTCGGCAGCGTCATCATCCTCGCGATCGACATCGCCCTCGCGCTGCTCTGCTACGCCCTGCTGAAGCGCGGCTGGAAGCTCAAGAACTAGCGTCGAGCCCGCTCCGCCGGACCTCCGCTCCGCCGCCCCCGCACCCGCACCGCGGTGCTGCGGGGACGGCGATAGGGATTGCGGGCCTCGGCGCTGTCGAGCATGGTCCGGCCATGCTCCGACCTCTCCTGCCGTGCATCATTGGCATCGCCGCCCTGCTCGCGGGGTGCACCGGCAGGCAAGCGCCTGAGCCGACACCGGCGGTGGTGCTGGCGTTGGTATTCGAGCCGGCGCAGGCGGGCGACGCGCTGGTGCATGGCCGGCGCGATCCCGATCTTGCGACCACGCTGCCGGGGAACCGCAACCTTGGCGCGGCGCTGCGCCAATGTGGGCAGGCGCACTTCGACTTGTTGGAACGAGGCGCGGCTTATTGGGAGGCGGTGTCGTTTCCCAGCACCGCGAAGGACGGAGCCATCATCCGCTGCGTGGCCGACAAGGTCTCGTTCGACTTCGTGCCCTATCGCACGATGGGGCCGACCATCACCGCCAGCAGCAAGTTCGATCCGATCACCAACGTGCAATCCTGAAGCGCCAACGCATCGCTATTCCTCCAGGCCGCTATTCCTCCAGGCCGCTATTCCTCCAGGATCGCGTCGATCGCCCCCGCCAGTTCGATGTCGCGCCCGGACAGCCCGCCCGCGTCATGCGTGGTGAGCAGGATGTCGACGCGGTTCCAGACGTTTGTCCATTCCGGGTGGTGGTTCATTCGCTCGGCGATCAGCGCCACCTGCGTCATGAACCCGAACGCTTCGATGAAGTCGGCGAACTGCACCGTCCGCGTGATCGCATCGCGGCCGTCTTCGTAATCCCAATCGGGCAGGCCATCGAGCGCCTCGGCCCGCTCCGCCTCGCTCAGCGCCTCGATCATCTCACCCTCCTTGCCGGTCCCTCCCGCAGACGGGTATGGCGGCTAACATGACGGGGCAAGCGATTAGCGGCGGGGAAGCTGGAGGGTGACCGCGCTCGCCTTTCGCGATGTCGCCTGCATCCGCGGTGGCCGCACCCTGTTCGCGGACCTCACCTTCGGCATCGCGGCCGGCGAAGCGCTGGTCGTCACCGGTTCCAATGGCACCGGCAAGTCGAGCCTGCTGCGCGTCGCCGCCGGCCTGCTCGCGCCCGCCGCCGGCACGGTGATGCGTACCGCCCACATCGCGCTGATGGCCGAGCATGCCGCGCTCGATCCCGAGCGCACCCTGGCGCAGGCGCTCGGCTTCTGGGCGGCACTCGACCGCGAGCCGCATGGGCCGCGCGAGGTGACGGAGGCGCTCGACGCGGTGGCGCTCGCGCATCTGGCGCAGGTGCCGGTGCGGCTGCTCTCCACCGGCCAGCGCCGCCGCGCCGCGCTCGCCCGCGTGCTGGTCTCCGCCGCGCCGGTGTGGCTGCTCGACGAACCGGCCAACGGCTTCGATCTCGCCGCGGTGGAGCGGCTGGAGGCGCTGATCGCGGCCCATCGCGACGGCGGCGGCTGCGCGGTCGTCGCAACGCACGTGCCGCTCGCCATTCCGGGCGCGGCCACCATCGAGCTCGCCGCATGAGGCTGCTCCCGCTCATCGCCCGCGACGTCCGGCGCGGCTATGCCGGCGGCGGCGCTACGCTGGTGATCGTCTTTTTCCTGCTGGTGGCGACGCTGTTCCCGTTCGGCATCGGCCCTGACACGGCGTTGCTGGCAAGGGTCGGCGGCGGCGTGATCTGGGCAGCGGCGCTGCTCGCGGCCTTGCTGCCGGTGGAGCGGCTCGTGGCGCCGGATCTCGAAGCCGGCGTGCTCGACCAGATGGCGGTGCGCCACCTCGCGCTGGCGCCGGTCGCGGCCGCCAAGATGGCTGCCCACTGGCTCGCCTTCGCGCCGCCGCTGATGGTGGCTGCCGTAATCGCTGCCGGCCTGCTCGACCTGCCCGGCGCGGCGCTGCTCAACGTCGAGGTCGGCCTGCTGATCGGCACGCCCGCGCTCGCCGCGCTTGCGGTCGCCACCGCCGCGCTCACCGCCGGCCTGCGCGGGGCAGGGGCAATCTCCGGCCTGGTGATGCTCCCCCTCGCGCTGCCGCTGCTGATCTTCGGCACCGGCGCGGTGGAGGGCGGCCCCGCCGCGCTCCGCCTGCTCGCCGCCGTCAGCCTTCTCCTCGTCGCCGGTGCCCCGTTTGTGGCGGGCGCGGCGATCCGCGCAGCGATGGAATGATCCCTCTTCGGTGAGGAGAGGGAGCGCCGAAGGCGCGAAAGGGTGAGGGAAGGGTGTCGCAGGCCTCGGCCCTTTCTTTGGGGAGAGCAAATCCGCTGTCCTACAGCGCGGTCGGCTGTCATGCTGCCGCCGCTCCTTCTCATCCCCCCGCCACCTGCATGTCGCGACGACGCGTTCGTTGGCGCTACTTTAGCGTAACCTTTGGGCCGCTACCGCGACCACCGCGCCCAGATGGCGGTCGGCAGCACCAGCCCACGCGCTTCCTCGCGCACACCAAGCTCGCCCGCCTCGACCTTGCCCGGCAGGTCGGCAAAGGCCTGGCGCAGCATCTCGCCGATCGCCAGCGCCGACATCCTGACGGCATACACGGTCAGGAACAGGAACCGCGATTCTTCATCGAGCAGCTTGCGGCACTCTGCCATCAAGCCCGGCAGATCCTCCTCCAGCCGCCACACCTCGCCCTCGGGCCCGCGCCCGTATTTGGGCGGATCGAGCAGGACGCCGTCGTACCGCCGCCCGCGCCGGGCCTCGCGCGCCACGAACTTCGCCGCGTCGTCGATGATCCACCGCACCGGCGCCTGCCCCAGACCCGACAGCGCCGCGTTGGCGCGCGCCGCCTCCACCGACTTCTTGGACGCATCGACATGCACCATCCGCGCGCCCTTGGCCGCCAGCGACAGCGTGCCGACGCCGGTGTAGCCGAACAGGTTCATGCACTCCGGGCTATCGAGGTCCGCCACCTGCGCGCGCATCCAGCGCCACACCGGCGCCATGTCGGGAAAGAAGCCCAGGTGGCGGAACGGCGTCGTCTGGGCGGTGAAGCTCACCTCTTCCCAACGGAGCGGCCAGCCCTCGCGCGGCACCGGTTCGGCGAAGCGCCCCCCCTCGAACACCCAGCGTCCGCCGCCGTCCTCGTCGGAGCCCGGCACGAACTCACCCTGGGCGCGCCAGTCCGGCTTGGCCGGCGCCCACAGCGCCTGCGGCTCCGGCCGGACGAACCGGAACCGGCCGTAACGCTCCAGCTTGCGGCCATGGCCCGAATCGACCAGCCCGTAATCGGCCCAGGGCTCGCCGATCATAGTGAGGAGGTTCACGCCGACGTCACCGCGTTCCCACCGCCCGCTCGGCAATGTACCCCGTCACCGCCTCGAACGTCGCGGGCAGCGTCACATACCGCTCCTCGCGCTCGAACAGGTCGCCCAAACGGCCCGGTAACCCGGGCCGCACGCCGGTCGCGCGCTCCACGGCATCGCGGAACTTGGCCGGGTGCGCAGTCGCCAGCGTCACCACCGGGCTGTCCGCCCCCTGCCGCCGCGCCGCCGCCAGCGCGACCGCGGTGTGCGGGTCGATCACCTCGGCTGCATGCTCGCACGCCCAGCGCATCGCCATCGCCATGTCGTCGTGGCTCACGGCATCGCTCGCGAACAGCCCGGCACCGCTGCGCTGCGCGTTGGTCAGCCGCATCGCGCCGGTTGCCTCGAAGCCGTGCATCTGCGCGGCCAGCGCCGTGCCATCGCGCCCGGCCAGCTCGAACAACAGCCGTTCGAAGTTCGATGACACCTGGATGTCCATCGACGGCGTCACGGTCTGCTGCACCGCCCCCTTGGCGTAGTCGCCGGCCGACAGCGCGCGGTGGAGGATGTCGTTGACGTTGGTGGCGACGATCAGCTTCGCGATCGGCAGCCCCATCTTCGCCGCGACATAGCCCGCGAACACATCCCCGAAATTGCCGGTCGGCACGGAGAAGGTGATTGCCCGCCCCGGCGCGCCGAGCCGGACGGCGGCGTAGAAATAATACACCACCTGCGCCATCAGCCGCGCCCAGTTGATGGAGTTCACCGCCGACAGCGTGAACCGCCCCGCGAAGCCGGCGTCGTTGAACATCGCCTTCACCAGCGCCTGGGCATCGTCGAAGCTCCCTTCGATGGCGATGTTGTGGATGTTGGGCGCCAGCACCGTGGTCATCTGCCGCCGCTGCACGTCCGACACGCGCCCCGCCGGGTGAAGCATGAACACCTCGACGCCATCACGCCCCGCCAGCGCGTCGATCGCTGCCGATCCGGTGTCGCCGCTGGTCGCCCCCACCACCGTCAGCCGCTTGCCCGAGCCGTGGAGGAACCGCTCGAACAACAACCCCAGCAGCTGCAACGCGACGTCCTTGAAGGCGAGCGTCGGCCCGTGGAACAGCTCCAGCAGCCAATGATCGTGATCGAGCTGCTTCAGCGGCGTCACCGCACGATGCGCGAAGCGGCCATAGGCGGTGTCGCACAGCCCGCGCAAATCCTCGGCCGTGATCGCGTCGCCCACGAACGGCATCATCACCGCCACGGCGGTATCGACGTAGGACAGCCCGGCCAGCCCGGCGATCTCGGCTTCCGACATGGTCGGCCATCCTTCGGGCACGTACAGCCCGCCGTCGCTCGCCAAGCCCGTCAGCGTGACGGCGCGGAAATCCAGGACCGGCGCGGTCCCGCGGGTGCTGACATAGCGCATGGCCGGCGGCTTAACCGCGCGCTCCCGCCGCAGCAACCCGCGAGCCTCATGCCCGCTCGACGCGGCAGCACGTAGCAGCCAGGCCTGGGGTGAGGGTGAGGCGAGCAGTTCGGCGCCCTCCCGCGCCAACAGTGGCAGGAAGTGCCCGGCGGGCCGGGGACGATCCGGAACGGAATGAGCGTGTCTCCTGCGCCCACGTCTGGCCTTGATCAGTCCGGTGTGCGTCCCGCCGCTTGCGCCCAAAGCCGGCGCCGCAGCGCGATCGCGTAGATGATTGCCGCGATTCCCGCGAAGATGAACCACTGCACCGCGTAGGCGAAATGGTTGTTGGGGATGTCACCCATGTTCGCCGGCGCGTTGGGTTTGAGCCCGGGCAGCGGCGTGTCGGCAACCAGCATCAGCGGCTGCGGGCCCCGGCTCCACGCCCCCTGGATCAGCGCCTGGTGCTGCGGCGCATGAGTGATGTAGCCGCGCACAACACCGCCCTTCCATGCCGGACGCGCGGTCAGCGTGCTCGCGATGCCGAGCTGCACCGAAAAGCCCGGGCCTTCCGCGCCGGTGCGGCAGTCGGCGATCAGCCGCCAGCCGCTCGACCCGTCCGCCGCGCGGCCGGCTTCGCTGTGCCAGGCAACGGGCTGCAGGCACATCGCGCTCGCCTGCCGAAACAGCACCGATTCGTCGGGAAACCGCGGCAGCGCGATCGCCGGCAGATGCTGGTTGGCGGCGTAGCGCGCGAGCAGCGCCAGCTTCTCCTGCCGCCGATCGAGCTGCCAGATACCCAGGGCGATCATCGCCGCCACGGCCAGAGCGACCAGCAAGGTGGGCAGCACAGGCAAGCGTTTCATTGCACTCGCCCTTCACTTGCGGCGCTACGATATTCCAGCGCGAGCAGCGCGCCCTTCGCGATCCGCAGGCTGGCGATCACGCCGACAAGTGTGAACGGCACCCACAGCAGGATGTGGACCCAGAAGGGAGGATGGGCCGCAAGCTCCAGCCAGATCGCCAGCCCCACCACCACCGCGCCCAGGATCAGCGTCAGGAACGCAGCCGGCCCGTCGCCGACGTTGAAGCGGGTGAAGTCCAGCCCGCACGCGCCGCAGCTGTCGGCGAACTTGATCCAGCCTGCGAACAGCGTGCGGCCGCCGCAGCGTGGGCAAAGGCCCTTGAGCGCAACATCGCGTGGATGCGGGGCGGGTGGGCCAGGCGGCGCGGGATCGGCCACGCCGCTGCTCGGATCAGCCGGCGTGGACCGGCGCGCCCCAGCCGCCCCAGACGTAGATCGTCACGAACAGGAACAGCCACACCACGTCGACGAAGTGCCAATACCAGGCCGCGGCCTCGAAGCCGAAGTGCTGGCGCGGGGTGAAGTCACCCTTGTAGGCGCGGATCAGGCACACGATCAGAAAGATCGTGCCGATCATCACGTGAAAGCCGTGGAACCCGGTCGCCATGAAGAACGACGCGCCATAGTTCAGACCTTTGAACGGGAACGGCGCGTCCGAATACTCATAGGCCTGGATGCAGCTGAACAGTACCCCAAGCAGCACCGTCACCCACAGTCCCTTGAGCACGCCGTCGCGGTCACCGACGCCGATCAGGCCCCACAGGCCACGCTTCTCGCCGCCGCGCTGGTTGTGGATCAGCGCGTGGTGCGCCCACGTCACGGTGGTGCCCGAGCAGAGCAGGATCAGGGTGTTGAGCAGCGGAAAGCGGAACGGGTTGATGACCTCAAGCCCCTTGGGCGGCCAGGTCGCGGCGAGCTGCGCGGCACCTTCTGTCGCGCGCTCGACCTGCCCGTCGACGAAGGTCATTGCTGTCGGAAACAGCGAAAAGTCGAAGAAGGCCCAGAACCAGCCGACGAAGAACATCACCTCCGAGGCGATGAACAGGATCATGCCATAGCGGAAATGGAGCTGCACCACCGGCGTATGGTCACCATGGTGCGCCTCGCGGACCACGTCCGCCCACCAGGAGTACATGGTGAACAGGACGCCCGCGAGGCCGGCGAAGAAAATCCAGCCGCCGCCATTGGCGTGCTCGGCCCCGGTGTGGCCGCCGTGCATCCACATGATCGCGCCCGATGCCATGACCAGCGCCGACAGGGAGCCGAACAGCGGCCAGATGCTGGGCGACAGGATGTGGTAGTCGTGGTTCTTCGCGCCGGCCATAGCGGTTTCCCTGTTCGTCCCTTGCCTGCTGTCTAGAGCGGTTTCGCGCAACGTCAAACGGCGGAATGCTTGCGTCTAGCCTTCGGTTGCGGTGCGCCCCGCCGCCGACTTCACCGCGTCGGCGGGGTAGAAGGTGTAGCTGAGCGTGATCGTCTGGATATCGCGCGCGTCGGGATCGTCCAGGATCTTGGGATCGACATAAAAGATCACCGGCATGCGGGCGGTTTCGCCGGGCTTCAGCGTCTGCTGGGTGAAGCAGAAACACTGGATCTTCTTGAAATACTGCCCCGCCTGCGCCGGCTGGACATTGAACGTGGCCGTGCCGGTGATCGGGTGGTTGGAGGTGTTGGTAGCCAGAAAGAACGCCATGTCGCGCGCGCCGATCGCCACCGTGTCCGATCGTGCCTCCGGGCGGAAGTTCCAGGCCATATTGGGCGCCACGTTGGTGTCGAAATCGACCACCATCTGATGGTCCACCGCGCCCGGCGCCGCGAGGCCGCGTCCGGTGGTGCCGTTGAGCCCCGTCGCCTGGCAGAACAGGCGATAAAGCGGCACGCTCGCCCAGGCGAGGCCGGTCATCAAGCAGATGCCCAGCACCGCCAGCAGCGCGGTGCGGGTGGTGCGGTCAACCCTCATTCGGGAATGCCTTGGCGGATCTTGGCCAAAGTGATCGCGAAGATCAGTACCACCAACCCCGCGAGCAGCAGTGCGACCACTAGGGCGCGGCCACGCTGGCGACGGCGGATCAGGTCCTCGTCGTCGGGCGTCATGCCAGCCACCGGTCGACAACCAGCGCGCCGAAGAGGACGAACAGGTACAGGATCGAATAGCTGAATAAGCGCTTCTCCGGCTTCATGCGGTCGTCCGACACGGCCGTGCGTGTCGCCACCTGTGCGGCGAAGGCGGCGAACAGCAACGTGCCCCCGCTGGCGACCACGCCATAGATCGCGCCGGTCAGCCCCAGCGGCCACGGCAGTACCGCGGCGGCCGCCATCGGCAGCGTGTAGAGCCCGATTTGCCGCCGCGTCACCCGCTCGCCTGCCACCACGGGCAGCATCGGGACGCCAGCATTGGCGTAGTCGGTCTTCACGAACAGCGCGAGCGCCCAGAAATGTGGTGGCGTCCACAGGAACACGAGCGCGAACAGGAGGAGCGGGAGCAGCGCCACGTCCCCGGTCGCCGCCGCCCAGCCGATCAACGGTGGAAACGCGCCCGCCGCGCCACCGATGACGATGTTCTGCGGCGTCCGCCGCTTCAGCCAGACGGTATAGATCAGCACGTAGAACAGGATGGAGACAGCCAGGATCGCCGCGGCCGCCAGATTCAGAGCAAGCCCCATCAGGATCACGGAGAAGGCGCTCAGCCCGACCCCGAAGTGCAACGCCGCCTGACGATCCATCCGCCCGGCGGGTAGCGGCCGCTTGGCGGTGCGGCGCATCACCGCGTCGATGTCCGCCTCATACCATTGATTGAGAGCGCCGGCCGCACCTGCCCCGAGTGCGATGCACAGGATTGCGGTGAACCCGAGCACCGGATCGACGTGGGTCGGCGCTGCGAGCATGCCGCACAGGCCGGTGAATACCACCAGCGTCATCACCCGCGGCTTGGTCAGTGCCAGAAAATCGCGCCAATCGGCGGGCGGCAGCAGAGGGGTGGCGGCATTCATGGCGTTCTCGCTGCTATAGGCTCGTGCGGGCGAGGGCGCAAAGCCGCGATTGCGGCGGGCGGGACGTGTTGCGCTGTGGCGCCGGCGCAACAGCCACTGCAATTCGGCGGCAGAAATATGGCCGCAACAGCAGGGATCGACCTCCACCAGCATAGAGGAGGAGAAATTTGTGAAATCCCTGATGATATCGGCGGTGGTGGCGAGCCTTGCGTGGCCGGCCGCTGCCCAGCAGTCCCCGAACGACAGACCGGGGCGACCGGACATGGCGGCGATGCAGCAGCGCGAGGCAGAAGATCTGGCGCTGGTGCTTGGCCTCCATGCGGCGCAGCGGCCCGCATTGAACGCGTTCCTGGCTGCGGAACGACCGCCTCTGCCGCCGCGCGGTGACGGGCGGGAGGGACCCGAAGGCATGAGTCCGCCTAGCTTCGACCAGCAGCTTGCCCATCGCGAAACCATGACCGGCGAGCATGCGGCGCGCGAACGCGAGCAGATCGCTGCGGCGCGTGCCTTTTATGCGCAGCTGGACACGCGACAGAAGCAGGTGTTCGAGGCGGTGATGCGGCTGCGGCACGGGCCTGGCGGACCCGGCGGCCAGGGTTGGCTGGCCGGGCACGAGGGGCCCCGGGCGGACGATGGCCCTGGCGGCCCGGCCGGCAACGGCCCGCCGCGCGGCTGAGCAGCAGGGGGAGCGGCGCTATTCGGTGTCCGGCTCCGCCTCGTCTTCGCGGCGCGCCGGGCGAGGGCCTCGGCCGCCGCTGCCCGGTCCCATGCCCGTCGCGCGCGCCGCGGCGTGTGGCAGCTCGCCGCGCTCGATCACGCCGTCCCCGTTGCGATCGAGCACATGGAATCGGTCGGCCGCTGCGGCGGTCATCTCGTCGCGATCGATACCGCGGTTGAAGTTGCGGTCCATTACCGTAATCGGTTCCGGGTAGTCGAAATAGCTGAAACGCGCAGCACCCTGCTTGCCCGTGTCGACCGCCGTGCGCGGTGCGCCGCCGTCGGGGGACCCGTCATTCTGCCCGCCGCCGCCATGGCTGCGGCCGCCCCCGCCGCCACCCATGCCCCCGCCACCCATGCCGCCGCCGCCCATTTGGCCACCGCCACGCCTGCCACCGCCCTGGCGACCGCCGCCACTCCGCTTCATCCCACCATCACCGCCGCCGCCACCGCTCCGAACCTCGGGTACCAGTGTGTTTTCGTAGAAGTCGATGTCGTCGGGATCGATCTCACCATCATGGCCGCGGTCCAGCACCGCGAAGAAGCGAAGCGCGTCGGCGGTGAATTCGGCGCGGGTGAGCTTGCCGTTGTGATCGGTGTCGGCTCCGTCGAACCAGGCCCGCTCGGGATCGCTGGCGCCGGGCCCGCTGCGGAACGGCTCGCCGACCGGGCTGATGAACAGTAGTCCGCGCTCGCGGCCGAACCCGAGTCGGCCGCCGCCGCCATGTCCGTCGAGGCGCCGTCCCGGCGGGCCATGCTCGAAACCGTGCGGCTGGGCTGCGCAGCCGGCGGCGGCGAGGGCGAGCATCAGGGAAAGCATCGGGCGCATCGCAATTCCATCGCGGAGGGTGGTGCCTGCTCGCCACCGATTGTTGCCGCCATATTGCCGCGACGCCCGGGTTCATGACGGCCGCATGAAAAAACGCCCCGGCTCGCGCCGGGGCGTTGCTGTGCTGCGGGACGGGCAGTGCCCTCGTGTCAGTCGACCCGGGGCAGCGTTTCGAACTGGTGATAGGGCGGGGGGCTCGACAGCGTCCATTCGAGCGTCGTCGCGCCTTCGCCCCAGGGATTGTCGGGCGCCTTGGGCCCGGCGAGCAGCGACCAGATCAGGTTAACGAAGAAGATCGCCATGCCCGCCGCCATGATCTCGTAACCGTGGGTGGCGACGCCGTTCCACTTGGCAAAGCCGTCCGGATAATCCGAGATACGGCGCGGCATGCCCTGCAACCCCAGGAAGTGCATGGGGAAGAACAGCACGTTGACGCCGACAAAGAACACCCAAAAGTGCAACTGGCCGAGCCACTCGTTGTACATCCGGCCCGACATCTTCGGGAACCAATAGTAGAAGCCTGCGAACAGCGCGAACACCGCGCCGAGGCTCAGCACGTAGTGGAAGTGCGCCACCACGTAGTACGTGTCCTGCATGTAGTCGTCGACGCCGCCGTTGGCGAGCACCACGCCCGTCACCCCGCCGACGGTGAACATGAAGATGAAACCGATCGCCCACACCATGGGCGTCTTGAAGGTGATTGATCCACCCCACATGGTCGCGATCCAGGAGAAGATCTTGATGCCGGTCGGCACCGCGATCACCATCGTCGCCGCCGTGAAGTACATCTTGGTGTTCACACTGAGCCCGGTCGCAAACATGTGGTGTGCCCACACCACGAAGCCGACTACGCCGATCGCGACCATGGCGTACGCCATGCCGAGGTAGCCGAACACCGGCTTGCGGCTAAATGTCGCGATGATCTGGCTGACCATGCCGAAGCCCGGCAGGATCATGATGTAGACTTCGGGGTGGCCGAAGAACCAGAACAGATGCTGGAACAGTACCGGGTCGCCGCCCCCCGCCGGATCGAAGAAGGTGGTGCCGAAATTGCGATCGGTGAGCAGCATGGTGATCGCCGCGGCGAGCACCGGCAGCGCGAGCAGCAGCAGGAACGCGGTGACCAGCATCGACCACACGAACAGCGGCATCTTGTGCAGCGTCATGCCCGGTGCGCGCATGTTGAAGATGGTGGTGATGAAGTTGATCGCACCCAGAATCGAAGAGGCGCCGGCGAGGTGAAGCGACAGGATCGCCATGTCCACGGCGGGCCCGGGCTCGCCGTAGGTCGAGAGCGGCGCATAGATCGTCCAGCCAGTGCCGGCGCCGCCGAAGAACGGCGAGGCGAGCAGCAGCGTGAAGGCCGGGATGAGCAGCCAGAACGATACGTTGTTCATGCGCGGGAATGCCATGTCCGGCGCGCCGATCATGATCGGCACGAACCAGTTGCCGAACCCGCCGACCATCGCCGGCATGACCATGAAGAACACCATGATCAGCCCGTGGGCGGTGATCAGTACGTTCCAGAGGTGGAGCGACTGGTCGAGCGCCACCGGTCCGCCGTGGAGCATGTTCGCCCATGTGCCGAGATACTGGATACCGGGCTGCGCCAGTTCGGCGCGCATCAGGCCCGAGATCGCGCCGCCGATGATCCCCGCGACGATCGCGAAGACCAGGTACAGCGTGCCGATGTCCTTGTGGTTGGTGGACATGAACCAGCGGGCGAAGAACGCCGGCTTGTGATCGGCATCGTGGTGATGCTCATGCGCGCCATGGGCCTGGAACGCGGACGGATGAAGGGCGGTATCGGTCATTCTCAGTGTCCAGCGTTGCCGGCGCCGGCGGGGTTGCCGCTCGCGCCTTGGGTCCTGACGGGGGCGATCTCGGTGCCGTTCTCGACCGCCGTGCCGCCGCCGGGATAGGTGGAGCCGGCGTTGGACGTGGCGTCACCGGCATCGGAGCCCGGCTGCGGGATCACCTTGTCGCTGGCTTGGCCCCGGGCCGGCATGGTGCCGCCCTTGGCGCGGACCCAGGCGGCGAACTGCGCCGGTGGCACCGCTTCCACCGCGATCGGCATGAACGGGTGGCGGGCGCCGCACAGCTCGGAACACTGGCCGAAGTAGAGGCCCGGCTTCTCGATGGTGAAGCTGGTTTCATTGAGGCGGCCGGGGATGGCGTCGAGCTTCATCCAGAACGCCGGCATCGCCCAGCTGTGGATCACGTCGTTGGAGGTGGTGATCAGGCGGATCGGCACGCCGACCGGCAGCACCACGCGGTTGTCCGCGGCGAGCAGGCGCGGGCCGTCGGCGGCGGTGCGGTAGCGCTCGCCGCCGGTGACCTGATCCTTTTCCTTGAGCATGTTGGCGGTGATCTCGAACCCGCCGTTGTCCGGGTATTGATAAGTCCAATACCATTGGTTGCCGATGGCCTTCAGCGTCACCGCGCCCGCGGGCGCCGGCTTGAACTGCGCCTGCAGGAGCCCGATCGAGGGCACGGCGATCATCACTAGGATCAGCACCGGCGCGAGCGTCCAGATCACTTCGATCACGGTGTGGTGGCTGGTCTTGGACGGAATCGGGTTCGCCGCCTGGCGGAAGCGCAGCACCACCCAGATCAGCAGCAGCAGCACGAACGCCGACACCAGCGTGATCAGCGGAAACAGGATGCCGTTGTGAAACCACTTGGCGAAGCGGCCATTGTTGGTGACCTGCGGCTGAAGATCCATGACGCCGTCACGAGGCTGGCCGATCGCAGGCTCCGCGGCCATGGCCGGGGCGCCATCCTGAGCGAGCAGCGGCGACGACGGAGCCGCCGGAGGCGTCGCTGCTACGGTAGTGGGGGCGGTGTTGGTGACGCCCGGCTGCACGGCGGAGGCCTGCTGTGCCATTGCCGACGTGCTGCCGCCGAGGCCGGCCAACGCCAGCCCAACCGCGATGGCCAGCCCCCTGAAGCGCCCGTTGAAGGCCATCGCCATGCCCGTCGCCATGCGTTGTGTCGTCCCCTCGAGAGGCCGCGCGCCGGATGGACGGCGGCCAGGCAGATTGCCCGCTCATGCCGACCTATACGCGCGGGTTCCGCCCGCCTCAAGTAGCGGATGTGGGGTTGGCGAGGGCCCCCATCGGCTCTAAGGGCCGTCGCGGACGAGGGCGGCTTGCCGCCATCGTCCACGATCGCGCCGGTGCCCCGCAAGGGGCTTAAACGGGAATGCGGTGAGGAGGGCTTGGCCCTTCCGAATCCGCAGCTGTCCCTGCAACTGTAAGCGGCGAGCGCGATGCGCAACGGTTCCGGCCCTTCGCCGGACCAGCCACTGGGCCACCAGCCCGGGAAGGCGCGCATCAAGCGGTGACCCGCGAGCCAGGAGACCTGCCGGCGACGTGTCGCTCTTGCCGTGGTCCAGGGAATGGCCAAGGCACGGTTCTCCGTCTGAGCGACGAACCCCAGCGGCTCGGGGCCGCGAGGGTGCGTGTGTCGCCGGGCGCGAGGCGTCCGTTCGGTGTGCCCGCGCGCCGGCCGTTGCATGCGGCCAGCCCCGTGTCGCGTCCGTCGCTCGACGCCCGGAGAAGACCGTTGACCAAGACCCTTGCGATTCTGCTGGCGCTCGCCGCCACCACCCCCGCGCTTGCCCAGACCGATCCGACCACACCGACCCGTGACGCTAATGGCGACGAGGTGGTGGTCACCGCCTCCCGCTCGGGCGACGGCGTGCCGCTCGACCTGCTCGCCGCCTCCGCTACCGTGATCGACGCAGCGGCACTCCAGCAGCGGCAGACCCGCGTGGTTTCCGACGTGCTGCGCGACGTGCCGGGTGTCGCCGTCAGCCGCTCGGGCGGCGTCGGCGGCTTCACCCAGCTTCGCCTGCGGGGCACGGAGAGCAACCACGTCCTCGTCCTGATCGACGGGATCGAGGTCGCCGATCCCTATCAGGGCGAGTTCGATTTCGGCACGCTGCTCACCGACGAGGCGGCACGGATCGAGGTGCTGCGGGGGCAGCAATCCTCGCTCTACGGCTCGGACGCGATCGGGGGCGTGATCCAATATCTGACGCTGACCGGCAAGGAAGCCCCGGGCGTGTCGCTGCGGGCAGAGGGCGGTTCGTTCGCCACCGCCTCGGACGGCGCGCGAGTCGCGGGCGTGACGGGCGACCTCGACTATGCCTTGCAGGCGTCCGGCTACCGCACCAATGGCACGCCCACTGCACGCGGCGGCAGTCGCGACGTCGGCGCGACTCTGGCGGGCGGCACCGCCAAGGTGACCTGGGCGCCGTCGGCCAGCTTCAAGATCACCGGCGTCGGCCGCTATACCTACACGGACGCGCTGATCGACAATTCGGACGCCGACCCGACGAGCTCGACCTTTGGCTACATCGTCGATACGCCCGGCGCGCATTTCAAGAACGAGGCGGTGTATGGCCTGCTGCGCGCCGAGCTGGCGCTGGCGGACGGCCGCTGGACCAACGCGCTGTCGGGCCAGTTCGCGGGCACCGCGCGCGACACGTTCAGCGCAGCCGGGCTCGACTTCGGCAACCGTGGGCAGCGCTACAAGGGCAGCTTCGTGTCGGCCTATCGCCTGGACACCGGCAGGGTCACGCATCGCATCACCGCCGCGGTCGATGTCGAGCGGGAGCACGTCCGCACCACCTCTCCGGATAGCAGCGTCTTCCAAGGCTACCGGCAAACCGACAATGTCGGGCTGGTCGGCGAATATGAACTCACCGCCGCCGACGCGCTGTCGCTTGGCGCTTCGGTGCGGCAGGATTGGAACAACCGCTTTGCCGACACGACCACCTGGCGCGTGCAGGGCGCGTACCGCTTACCGACCGGGACCAAGCTGCACGGCGCCTACGGTACGGGGGTCAAGAACCCGAGCTACAACGATCTGTTCGGCTATTATGACGGGCGCTATGTCGGCAACCCGAACCTGAAGCCGGAGCGTTCGGAAGGGTGGGAAGCCGGCGTCGAGCAGCAGATCGGCATGCGCGCCCGGATCGGCGCCACCTATTTCGATAGCGCGCTCCACGACGAGATCTACACGACGTATCCGGCGCCCGACTACGTCCAGACGCCCGCCAATCGCAGCACCTTGTCGCGCGAGCACGGCGTCGAGGCGTATGTGGAAGCGCGGCCGATCGATCAGCTTCGGTTCGACCTTGCTTACACCTATACCCACTCCACCGAGAACGGCGTCAACGAGGTGCGCCGGCCGCACCATATCGGCAGCGTCAACGTCATCGCGTTCAGCCGCGACCAGCGCTTCTCTGCGACGCTGACGGCGCGCTACAACGGGCGGCAGGATGACGTGGCGTACATCGATCCGAGCTACGTTCCCGTGCGGGAAAGCCTGCAGGAATATGTGCTGGTGAACCTTGCCGCCAACTATCAGCTCACTCCCCGCCTCGCGGTGTTCGGCCGGGTCGAGAACCTGACGGACGAGGCGTATGAGGAGGTGTTCAGCTATGCCACAGCCGGCCGGGCTGGCTACGGCGGGGTGAAAGTCTCGTTCTGATGGGGCGGGCGGCTCCGGTGCGGCGGAGGTGGCACCGGAGCCGCCGGTCGGCTGGTCTTGTTCGCGCGGTGAATACCACCTTTCCCGCTCAGCCCGAACGGCGGTGGGAGGAGGCGGTCCTGCTAGCCGCATGCCTGGGCGCCTGCACGGCGCCTCCTCCGGTGCAGCTCCCCATCAATCCTAATCCTCAGCGGGTCATGTCGCTCAACAGCTGCACCGACCAGTTCGTGCTCGCGCTTTTGCCGAGGAAGCGGATCGCATCCGTGACCACCCTGGCGGCGGACCCGGCGTATTCCCTGCTCTCCGCGCAGGCACGCGGCGTGCCGACCAACCGCGGCCATGCCGAGGACGTCGCGCGCGACCGGCCGGACCTCGTGGTGGCGAGCAGCTTCACCGCGCCGGGCGAGATCGGGATGCTGCGCCGCCTCGGCTATCCGCTGCTGGTAGTGGACGACCCGGGCAGCCTCGACGCGATTCGCCGCGCCACCCGCGCCGTGGCCGCTGCCGTCGGCGAGCGAGCCCGAGGCGAGGCGCTGCTGGCGGGCATGGACCGGGATTTCGCCGAACTCGCCCGCGAGCCCGGTCCGCCGCTCGCCGTCGCTTCCTGGGGGGAGGCGGGGCTCGGCGCGCCGGCCGGGTCGCTGGCGGACACTGTGTTGACGGCGGCGGGTGCGCGCAACGTCGGGGCGGGCCGGGGTGGCCGGGCAGAGAGCATCGAGGGCCTGCTTAAGCTCGCCCCGGCGTTGCTCGTCGAGGGCGATCCGCGCTTTCGCCATCCCGGCCGGCATGACGAACTCGCCCATCACCCGGCGGTCGCGCACCGCTGGGCCGGGCGGACGGTGACGCTGCCCGAGGCCGCCGTGATCTGCGGCACGCCGTTGATCGGCAGGGCCGCGCTGTCGGTGCGCGCGCAACTGCGCCGCATGGGCAAGCGCGCATGAGCCGCGCGTTGGTGCCGCTGCTCGCGTTGGCGCTGCTGCTGGCGGGCGCCGGGTCGCTGCTGGCGGGCGACCTGTGGCTCCGCCCGGCGGAGGTGGTCGCGGCGCTGACCGGCGGTGAGGACACCATCGCCCGGCTGGTGGTGATCGAGCTGCGCCTGCCCCGCCTCGTGCTGGCGCTGCTGGTCGGGGGCATTCTCGGCCTGTCGGGGGCGGTGCTGCAGGGGCTGACCCGCAACCCGCTGGCCGAGCCGGGGCTGCTCGGCGTCTCCGCGGGCGCGTCGCTGGGCGCGGTGCTCGCGATCTATTACGGGCTCTCGACCGGCTTTGCGCTGGCGACGCCGGTGGCGGGGCTGGCCGGGGCGCTGGTCACCACCGGGCTCGCGCTGGTGCTGGCGCGCGGTGGCGGCACGCTGGCGCTGATCCTCGCGGGCGCGGCGGTGTCGAGCATCGCGGGGGCGGGGATCAGCCTGGCGCTCAACCTCGCGCCCAGTCCCTATGCCGCCTACGAGATCATGACCTGGCTGCTCGGCAGCCTGGCGGACCGCAGCTGGGATCAGGTGCGGCTTGCCACGCCCTTCATCCTGGTGGGCGGATTGCTGCTCCTGCTCACCGGCCGGGCGCTGGACGCGCTGGCGCTGGGGGAAGCGCAGGCGGAGAGCCTTGGGGTCGACGTCGCCGGCACGCGGCTGCTGGCGCTGCTCGGCACCGCGCTGGGGGTAGGGGCGGCGACGGCGGTGACGGGGGCGATCGGCTTCGTCGGGCTGGTGGCGCCGCATGTGGTGCGGCCGCTGGTGGGGCATCGCCCCGGCGCGACGCTGGTGCCGGCGGCGCTGGCGGGGGCGCTGTTGGTGGTGCTCGCCGACATCGTCACGCGGCTGGTGCATGTCGGGCCGGAGCTGAAGCTGGGCGTGGTGACCGCGCTGGTCGGTGCGCCGTTCTTCCTGTGGCTGGTGCTGCACCTCAGGCGGAAGACCCCATGAGCGACCTTGCCCTGAACGGCGTCACGGTGCGGCGTGGCGGGCGTACGGCGCTTGCCGACGCCAGCGTCGCCTTTCGCGGCGGCCGGCTGACGGCGGTGATCGGCCCCAACGGTGCCGGCAAGTCGACGCTGCTCGGGGTCGCTGCCGGCCTGCTCGCGCCCGCCGCCGGCACGGTGACGCTAGGGGGCGAGCCGCTCCAGCGGATCGGCCGGCGGGGGCTCGCCCGGCGGCGCGCCTATCTGCCGCAGAACCCGGCGGTGGACTGGCCGATCAGCGTCGAGCGGGTGGTGGCGCTGGGCCTGACGCCGCGCCTCCCCGCGTTCGGGCGGCTGCCGGCCGGCCTTGGTGCGGCGGTGGATGCGGCGCTGGCCCGCTTCGAGCTGGCCGAGTTGCGCGAGCGGCCGGCGACCGAGCTTTCGGGTGGCGAGCTTGCGCGGGTGATGCTCGCCCGTGCCACGGTCGGCGAGCCAGAGTTGCTGCTGGCCGACGAGCCGACCGCCGGGCTCGACCCGCGCCACGCGCTCGATGCCGCGCGCCGGCTGCGCGGGTTGGCGGACGGGGGCTGCACGGTGGTGGTGGCGCTCCACGACCTCGCCCTGGCGCTGCGGATCGCGGACGACGTGGTGGCGGTGAAGAATGGGCGCGTCGTTGCGGCGATCGCCGCCGCCGCCGTGGAGGAGGCCTTGCTCCAGGAGCTGTACGAGGTGCGTGCGAGCGTGACCCGCGGTGCGGGCGGGGTGACCGTTAGGTTCGATCCCTGAGCGCGCCTCTCCGCAGGAACGTCAAAGGTGACGATAAAGTAGCGCCACGGAACGCGTGAGCGGCGACGACCAGGCGCGTCGAAAGGTCACATAACGTCGCACGGACGCACCTGTTGTGCGGCTATGCGGTCCATTGCGACGGGTCGACCATGTACAAAGAGCTAGCCGGCGAGGATGGCAGGTCCGCGCCGTGTAGGACAGCGGCTCAGACCCGGAACTTATATACCGCCCCCGCCGCACGCTCGACGTCGGGCGGGAAGCTGGCGCGCTTGTCGTCGTAATAGCGGCGGCGGTGGTCGCCCGCGTCGGCGCGGTTGTAGGTGAGATAGAGGATGCGGCGCTGCTGGTCGGTGAGGTTCGCCTGCGACCCGTGGGGCGCGTAGCTGTCGAAGAACAGGACGTCGCCCGGCTCAGTGGGAACGGGCTCGAACTTCATCACGGCGGTCTGTTCGGGGGTGAGGGGGGCCCATTCCTCGCCGACCATTCCCTCGACGCGGGGGACGGTGGCCATCTCCAGGCAGCCGTTTTCGGTCGTCGCGCGGTCGATGCCGACGAGCGCGGTGACGAACATCGGCGCGTAGGTGCTCCAGCCGGCCTGCTGGTCCTGGTGCGGCTCGAAGCCGGCGCCGCCGGCCTTCTTGAAGTTGATCTTTTCCTTGAACAGCAAAGCCGGCGCTTCGAACAATTGCTCCACCGCCGCCAGCAGGCGCCCGCCGCGGACCAGCGCGTCGAACTGGGGGTGGTAAGGGCAGAAATCCTCGATCCGCTGCATCACCCGGACGCCCGGCTGGGTGACGCTGTCCTCGTAATAGACCATGTGGCGGCCGGGGACTTCAGGTAGCGCGACCAGCTCGTCGGTCCAGCCGGCGATCTCTGCAGCCTCGTCGGCGGTGAACAGGCCGGCGCGCTTGACCCAGCCGTGCGCCGCGAAATGCGCCAGTTCGTCGGCGGTGAGGGGCAGGGGATCGTGCAAGGCCATGGGTCAGCTCGCGAGGTGGGGGAGGACGACGTCGCGCGCCTTGGCGACGTCTTCGGGGAAGTCGATCTCGGTCCAAGGGAGGTCGGTCACGTCGACGGCGGTGAAGCTCGCCGGCTCGGCGAGGAGGACGTCGCGGATCGCTTCCTCATATTCGACGTCGGTGCGGCCGGCCTGGACGTAGCGGTCGCAGGCGTCTGCGAGCTTGGCCGCCATGGCAGGGGCGAATTTGAAGAAGCCGACCGACTCGCCGTGGCGGTCGCCGGGGTTCTCCGGGCGCTTGCGAAAATCGACGATGGTGTCGCCCGAAAAGCAGATCTTGACCGGTTCGTCGCCCGGCTCGAGCTCGCGGTCGACCAGCATCACCGCCTCGCCGGGAGCGGCGATGAGGCGCCCGAGCATCTCGGGTGGGTAGAGCACGTCTCCGTCCATCAGCAGCACCGTGCGGCCCGAGCGGAGCAGGTCGCGCTGCACCCACAGCGACACCAGGCTGCCCTGGCGGTAATCGGGGTTGAAGACGGCGGCGGCCCGGTCGCCGAGCGCTTCGCGCAGGGCTTGCGCCTCGTGCCCGACGGTGATGTGGATGTCCGTCACCCCCGCCGCCGCGAGCGCGGCGAGGTGGCGTTCGATCAGCGTCGTACCCGCGAAGTCGAGCAGCACCTTGGGGCCGTGGTGCGTGTCGCCGAGCCGCTTGCCGACGCCCGCGGCCAGCAGGATGGCGACGGGCGGGCGGGGCTCTTGGCTTGTGTGCATTGCGCCGCGGCTATAACGGCCCACTTATCGGTGGCCAAGTCGCGCCTTTCCGATCCCCAGCCACAGAGCCTCCCCATGAACGAAATCTCTCCCATCGTCGCCGCTCCCGTTTCACGTTCGGGGCTGCTCCGTCAGGCGATCGAAGGCCCCGACCTTGCCTTCCTGATGGAGGCGCATAACGGCCTTTCCGCCAAGATCGTGGAGGAGGCGGGGTTCGGCGGGATCTGGGCGTCGGGGCTGACGATCTCCGCCAGCCTCGGCCTGCGCGACAGCAACGAGGCATCGTGGACGCAGGTGCTCGAGGTGCTCGAGTATATGGCCGACGCGTCGAGCCTGCCGATCCTGGTCGATGGCGACACCGGCTATGGCAATTTCAACAATGTCCGCCGGCTGGTGAAGAAGCTCGGCGAGCGCGGCATCGCCGGCGTTTGCATCGAGGACAAGCTGTTCCCCAAGACGAACAGTTTCCTGGGCGAAGAACAGCCGCTCGCCGACATCCATGAGTTCGCCGGCCGCATCAAGGCGGGCAAGGACGCGCAGGCCAACGATGATTTCGTGCTGGTGGCTCGCGTCGAGGCGCTGATCTCCAGCCGCCCGATGGAGGAGGCGCTGCGCCGTGCCGAGGCGTATCACGCCGCCGGCGCCGACGCGATCCTGATCCATTCCAAGAAGGCGGACGCGAAGGAGATCTTCGAGTTCTGCCGCCGCTGGGGCAACCGCGCGCCGGTGGTGATCGTGCCGACGAAATATTACGGCACACCGACCGAGCTGTTCCGCGAGGCGGGCATCTCTACCGTGATCTGGGCCAACCACCTGCTGCGCTCGTCGATCACCGCGATGCGCGAGACGGCGAGGCGCATCCATGACGACCAGTCGCTGATGGAGGTGGAGGGGCGCGTCGCCACCGTCACCGACATCTTCGGCATCGTCGGCAATGACGAACTGGAAGAGGCGGAGAAGCGCTACCTGCCGGAAACGCCGCGGCCGCGCGCGGTGGTGCTGGCGGCGTCGGCGGGCGATTTAGGCGAGCTGACGCGCGACAAGCCCAAGTGCATGGTCGATGTACGCGGCCAGTCGCTGCTCCAGCGGCTCGTGACGACCTTCGCCGACAGCGGCGTGCGCGACGTGACGGTGGTGCGCGGCTACGCCAAGGACGCGGTGGCGCTGAAGGGCATCAAGACCGCCGACAACGACCGCTATGCCGAGACGGGCGAGCTGTATTCACTGGCGCAGGCGGGCGCACAGGTTGAGGGGGCGCTGTCGGGCGATCTGGTGGTGGCATACGGCGACGTGCTGTTCCGCAATTACATCCTCGACAGCCTGTTGTCGTCCAAGGCGGATGTGGTGCTGGCGGTGGATTCGCGCACCGAGGGACGCGGCAAGGTGCGTGACATGGTCGCGGCCGATCATGGCTTTTCGGGCAATTACCTCGACGACGATCCCGCCTTGCTGTCGCGGATGGGTGCGGCGGTGGACGGCGCGACCGGCGAGTGGATGGGGCTTGCCCGTTTCAGCGAGACCGGCGCACAGTGGCTGCGCGAGGAGATCGCGGCGCTGGAAGCGGAGGGCGCGCTGGAGCAGGCGGACCTGCCGATGTTGTTTACGCGACTCGCGGCCAAGCACCCGGTGCGTGTGAAATATTTCCAGGGCCATTGGATGGACGTCGACACGCTGAGCGACGTCGCCGCGGCCCGCAACTTCACCTGACACCATGATCACCGCGAACGAGTTCCTGGCCGAGGCGAGCGCCGCCGGCTTCGACTTCTACACCGGCGTGCCGTGCAGCTATCTGACGCCGCTGATCAACGGCGTGCTGTCGGACCGATCGACGCCCTATGTCGGCGCGGCGAGCGAGGGCGAGGCGGTGGCGATCGCGGCCGGCGCGTGGCTGGCTGGAAAGCAGCCGGTGGCGATGTGCCAGAACTCTGGGCTCGGCAACATGGTCAACCCGCTGACCTCGCTCAACGCGCCGTTCCGCATCCCGACGCTGGTGGTGACGACGTGGCGCGGGCGGCCTGGCGAGCCGGACGAGCCGCAGCACGCGCTGATGGGCGAGGTGACGCAGGACCTGCTGTCGCTGATGCGGATCGAGCAGGCGCCGTTTCCCGACCAGCCGGAGCGGATCGGGCCCGACCTGAAGGTGGCGGTGGACGCGATGGCGGCCTCGCAGCTGCCTTACGCGTTCGTGGTGGCGAAGGGATCGGTCGCGGATACCGAGCTGAACCAGCCCGAGCCGGCGCGGCCGGCGCCCGGCACCCGCGCCGACTTCGCGACCGGCGGCGAGCGGCCCACCCGGGCGGCGGTGCTGGAGCGCTTCCTCGCGCTGACTGACGACCAAACCGGCGTGATCGCCACCACCGGCAAGGCGGGGCGCGAGCTGTTCACCCTCGCCGACCGCGAGCAGCACCTTTATCAGGTCGGCTCGATGGGCGGCGCGAGCGGCATGGCGCTGGGCGTCGCGCTCAATACGGCGAAGCGCGTGGTGGTGCTCGACGGTGATGGCGCCGCGCTGATGAAGCTGGGGACGTTCGCGACGATCGGTGCGCAGCAGCCGGGCAATTTGATTCACATCCTGCTCGACAACGGCGTGCACGATTCGACCGGCGGCCAGGCGACGGTGTCGCCGTCCGTCGACTTCGCGGCGATTGCGATCGCCTGCGGCTATGGCTATGCTGCGTCGTGCGACGACCTCGCCGGCTTCGAGCGCGCGTGGGGGGAGGCGAACGCGGCCCGGCGGCCGGCGCTGATCCACATCCGCATCGCGCCCGGTTCGATGACCAAGCTCGGGCGGCCGACGGTGAAGCCTGAGGACGTCGCGCGGCGGTTCAAGGCGTTTCTGGCCCGGTGAGGCGAAGAGCGTGAGACGCTCGGCGGTCGTGGCGATCGTCGTCGGGCTGGCGCTGGTGGCGGCGCTGCTCGCGTTCAACGACGTCGGTCGGATCGTGGCTCTGCTGGTCGGCACCGGCTGGGCGATTCTGGTGCCCACCGTCCTCCACCTGCCACAGACGTTTTTGTCGGGGCTGGGCTGGGGGCCGCTGCTGAAGGAGCGCTGTTCGGCGGGGCTGCTCTACCGCTGGCGGTGGGTGCGCGAGTCGGTGAACACCTTGCTCCCGGTCGCGCAGGTCGGCGGTGACGTGGTGCGCGTGCGGCTGGCGGTGCAGCGGGGCATGGCACTGTCGGAGGCGATCGCGGCGAGCCTGGTCGACATCTCGGTGGAGTTGGTCGGGCAGCTATTGTTCACGCTGCTCGGCGTTGGCTTGCTGGTGTGGGGGCCCCATGGCGAAGGCACCACCGCCATTGCCTGGGCCGCCGCCGGTGCGGTGGCGGTGTTCGCAGGGTTGATGATCGCCGGGCAGCGGCTGGGCGCGGTGCGTCTGATCGAGCGCGGCATCACGCGCTGGTCGAGCCATACCGATTGGGGCGTGCGCGGCGACTTGTCGGGGCTCCACGATGCCGTGGCGGCGCTTTACCGTCAGCCGCGCCGGCTGCTCGGCTCGGGGCTGTTCCACCTCGGTTCGTGGCTGGCGGGGATCGTCGAGACCTACGCGGCGCTGTGGGCGCTCGGGCTGGCCCCGACCTGGCGTGAGGCGACGGTGATCGAGGCGCTGGGGCAGGCGGTGCGGGCGTGCGGCTTCCTGATCCCCGGCGCGCTGGGCGTGCAGGAAGGAGGCATGCTGCTGATCGGCGCATTGTTCGGCATCGGTGGGCCGCAGGCGCTGGCGCTGTCGCTGGTCCGGCGGGTGCGCGAGCTGGTGCTCGGCTTGCCGGGACTCGCGCTGTGGCACCGTATGGAAACGCGCCGGCCGGCCGTTGTTCGAGGAACCACCTGATGACGCATCCGCCGTTGCTGCTCACCCCCGGCCCGCTCACCACCGACGCGGCGGTGCGCGAGGCGATGATGGAGGACTGGGGCTCGCGCGACCCTGCCTTTATCGCGCTCACCGCCGAGCTGCGGGCGCGGCTGCTCGCGGTGGCGAACGCGGGCGACAGCCATGTCGCGGTGCCGATCCAGGGCAGCGGCACCTATGCGCTGGAGGCGGCCGCGGCGACGTTGCTGGGGCCGGACGACACGCTGCTGGTGCTGATCAACGGCGCCTATGGCGAGCGGATGGCGACCATCGCGCGCCGGCTCGGCCGGCGTGTGACGGTGCTGCGCTGGGCCGAACACCAGCCGGTGGATCTCGGCAAGGTGCGCGCGCGGCTCGCCGCCGATCCGGCGATCACCCACGTCGCCGCCGTGCATTGCGAGACCACCACCGGGCTGCTCAACCCCCTGCCGGAGATCGCGGCGGCCGTGGCGGAGGCGGGGCGCGTGCTGATCGTCGATGCGATGTCGAGCTTCGGCGCGCTGCCGCTCGACGCCGCGACGCTGCCGGCGCCGGTGGTGCTGGCGTCGAGCAACAAGTGCCTGCAGGGCGCGCCGGGCATCGCCTTCGCGCTGGTCGAGCGGGCGCTTCTGGCGGGGTGCGAAGGACGCAGCACCTCGACCGCGCTGGACCTGTACGCGCAGTGGCGGGGCTTCGAGGCGAACGGCCAATGGCGGTTCACGCCGCCGGTGCAGGTCGCCGCGGCGCTGGTCGAGGCGCTGCGGGGACTGGAGGCGGAGGGCGGCCCGGCGGCGCGGCTCGCGCGCTACCAGGCGAATTGCGACACGCTGCTGGCTGGGGCGGAGGCGCTGCAATTGCGGCTGTACCTCGCGCCGACGCTGCAGGCGCCGATCATCGCGACCTTTCACGCTCCGCCCGCGCCGTTTAACTTCGGTCGCTTCTACGATGCGCTCGTGAGGCGCGGTTTCGTGATCTATCCGGGCAAGCTGACGGAGGCGGACACCTTTCGTATCGGCTGCATCGGGGCGGTGATGCCGGGGGACATGGCGCGGCTGGTGGAGGCGCTGGGGCCGGCGCTGGCGGAGGCGCGTTAACTTTTTCGCGTTGTCCCTGCGCAGGCGGGGATCCATGGCTCTGCCGGGTGGCGCCCCGAGCAGCGATAGGCCCCTGCCTCCGCAGGGGTGACGGCAGGGGGACCTAGCGCCGGCCCAGCACCGCGACCGCGAGCGCCGCGAGCGGGGTGATCACTGCGGCCGCGACCAGCATCGGCCAGGCAAGGCCGAGCCAGATCAGCACCGGCACGAACACCATCGCGTCGTCGGGATCGACCGTCAGCCCGAAGCCGATCGCATGGCCGCGCACCGAGGCGAGGCCGAGGACGTTGAGTTCGAGGAACAGGACACCGATGCCGATCCCGGCGAGCAGCCCCAGCCACAGCGCAGCGCCATGCGCCCCGGCGAGGCCGATCCCAAGCCCCACGAACGTCAGCACGCTGGCGATGCAGTCGGACGCGAGGTCGTAGCGGTAGCCCCAGTCGCTCATCTGCCCCGTCTGCCGCGCAAGCTCACCGTCGGCGCGGTCGAGCAGCATCGACAGCAGGAACACGAAGCCCCCGACCACCAGCCAGCCGCGCGTCCCCGCCGCGAAGCAGGCGGCGGCGGCGAGGCCGGTGGCGAGCCGCACCGTGGTGATGTGGTTGGGCGTCATGCGGGTGCGCGCGGCGAGCCGCACCGGCGGCCGGACGATGCGGTGGATGACAGTATCGTGACTCACCGCCGCGCTCATGCGTCCGCGCGGCGCGGGCTGCAAGCGCAACCCAGGGAGGAGGCGTTGGCCGTGGCGCGCCCTTGCCCTACATGGAGCGGATGGTTCGCTTTCTCGCCCCCGCCACACTCACCCTCGCGCCCGCGCTGCTCACCGCCGCGGCGCCGCTCCCCACCGGCACGCTGACCCTGCGCGTGTGGAACGTGCGCAACTCGGCCGGCGAGGTGCACGTCAACCTGTGCCCGCACGACCAGTTCCTGAAACCAGACTGCCCGTATCGCGGCATCAGCCCGGCACACGAGGGGGTGACGATCGTGACGGTGTCGGGCCTTCCCGCCGGCCGCTACGCCGCGCAGGTGTTCCACGACGAAAACCGCAACAACAAGGTCGACCGGCTGTTCGGCAAGCTGCCCAAGGAGGGGCTGGCCTTCTCCAACGACGCGTTCAAGCGGCTCGCCGCGCCGACCTGGGAGGACGCGCAATTCGTGTTCCCCGGCGGCGCCCAGACGATCCAGTTGAAGATGCGCTATCTGCTCGGAGCCTCCGGCCCGTCCAAGCGCTGAGCCGGCATGCGCTCGCCCATTCCCCGCCTTGTTTCGCTCAGCATCGCGCGGCCGTGGCTGACGGTCGCGGCGGCGGTGGTGCTGTCGCTGCTCGCCGGGCTGTTCGCGGCCAGCCATTTCCACATGACCACCGACACGGCGGCGCTGATCTCGCCCACTGTCGAGTGGCGGCGGCAGGAGAAGGCGGTCAAGGACGCCTTTCCGCAGCTGCGCGACGCGATGCTGGTGGTGGTGGATGGCGAAACGCCCGAGCTGGCGGAGGACGGCGCCGCGCGGCTGTCGGCGGCAATGGCGGCGGATCACGCGCATTTCCGGCTGGTGCGGCGGCCCGATGGCGGTGACTTTTTCGCGCGCGAAGGGCTGTTGTTCGGCAGTGTCCGTGAGGTGCAAGGGGCGACGCAGGCGCTGATCGCGGCGCAGCCGATGCTGGGGCCGCTCGCCGCCGACCCGAGCTTGCGCGGCGTGACGGGCGCGCTGTCGACGATCCTCGACGGGGTGGGGCGCGGATCGGCGAGCCTCGACCAGATCGACCGGCCGATGGCGGCGCTGGCGGACGCGAGCGAGCGCACGCTGGCGGGCAAGCCGGCTTACTTCTCGTGGCAGCGCCTGTTCGCGAGCGGCGGCGGCGGCTTGTCCGCACCCACACGCCGGCTGATCCTGGCGCGGCCGGTGCTCGATTTCGGGTCGCTGCAGCCCGGCAAGGTGGCGGCGGCGAGCGTTCATGCCACTGCGGCATCGCTCGGCCTCGATGCCGCGCATGGCGTACACGTGCAGCTGACCGGCGACGTGCCGATCGCGGACGAGGAATTCGCGACCCTGCAGGAGAATATCGGCTTTGTCGGGCTGGTGATGCTGGTCGCGATGCTGGTGACGCTGTGGCTGGCGACGCGGTCGGCCAAGCTGGTGGCGGCGATCTTCGTCACCATCGTGCTGGGGCTGGTGGTGACCACCGCGGTCGGGCTGGCGGCGATCGGGCGGCTGAACCTGATCTCGGTTGCGTTCATTCCGCTGTTCGTGGGGCTCGGCGTCGATTTCGGCATCCAGATTTCCGTGCGCTTCAACGCCGAGCGCGCAGGCGGCCTCCCGCCCGCGGACGCGTTGCGCGCTGCCGCCGCCGCACTCGGCGCGCCGCTGCTGCTCGCGGCGGGGGCGGTGTTCCTGGGTTTCGGGGCGTTCCTGCCGACCGCCTATATCGGCATCGCCGAGCTGGGGGTGATCGCCGGGCTGGGCATGGTGATCGCGCTGCTGTTCAGCGTCACGCTGCTGCCGGCGCTGGTGCTGCTGCTGCGTCCGGGCAAGCCGATGCGCGAGGTGGGGTTCACGCAGCTTGCGCCGGCCGATCGCTGGTTGGCGACGCACCGGCGCGCGGTGCTGTGGGCGTTCGGCGTGTCGATGGCGGTGAGCGTCGCGCTGCTCCCCTGGGTGGTGTTCGACTTCAATCCTTTTCACCTGCGCGACCAGCGGGCGCCGGCGATGGCGGCGCTCAACGACCTGACGCATGACCCGAACCGCACGCCCGTCACGATCGACGTGCTGACGCCCAATATGGCGGCGGCGCAGGCGCTGGCGCCGAAGTTGGCGGCGCTGTCGGAGGGGCGGC
>Ga0210040_10001487_pt1 | contig 35334 bp, 42 predicted proteins | sample CryGeyCG12114_NA_FD_185462 | JGI IMG/M metagenome (GOLD analysis project Ga0210040, IMG submission 185462) | Groundwater microbial communities from aquifer - Crystal Geyser CG19_WC_8/21/14_NA (SPAdes) (version 2) | ecosystem: Environmental > Aquatic > Deep subsurface > Groundwater | place: USA...
GTAAACCTGAATATGGAAAATGGGAGAAGCATTATTGCAGAGGCTTTTTTAACCAGCAATAGCCGAGTGTGTACAATAAGTCTGTTTAATTTTAATTAAGAAATTCTCTTCAATAGTCGGGCTCACTGGCTTTAAGCCAGAGTCACTCTTACTAGCAAAATTTTCAGTCATCCACACATTTTTGGACCTTCGGCAAGTTTCTAGAATGTGATAAACAACTCTACAGCGATTTAGTTTTACTATTCTACTATTTTGTTCATGAAATTCTTGAAAATTGCCATACGTCAAAAAATTCAAATCATTGAAAATTTTGCTTGTAAGAGTGAGTGTGGCTTAAAGCCAGTGAGCTTGGCGAGTACAATATGAATATTTCGAAGTAAGTTCAGTAAAGAAGTTTGCTCGCGCAATACAAAAGTTCGATTTTTCCTCGTATGGAGTTAAAATCAAACATTGACCCAATGTAGGAAATATAAATATAATATTCTTATTGGATCCCTATCGGATCAGATGAGTGTAAAATCCGATTATTTAATAGCGAAAATTTAATAAAATTGTCCGATTGAAGATCGGATAGTCAACCTCCGATCCGATACAGATACAATAATTATCCTCTGGCGCAGTGTTTGTAAATTCGAGAAACATTTTTCTTAGATGGAGTTTGTATAAGGTGAACCATGATATGGGAGTTTTTCTGCCCGTGTATTGTGTCGCGCAGAAAACTGCTATGTGGGATTAGGATTTAAATGATCTACGAAACCTAGCAAACTTTCCACCCTTTCGTTACTCCGTGCTGGTCTTTTAATCTATAAAACTATGTTTGCATTACAACACAACTGATCGAACAACAAACGTCATTTCTAATTAATAACAACCGAATCGTGAAAAAAACGACACGTTTTTCCACAAAAAAATTTGATAAAACTGAACGTTAGTGACTTGCAATGAGTGATTGAAGCCGGATTTTGAAGTGGGGTCAGATTCAAACTCACCATATAAAAAAATCAAAATTTTCCAAATTTGTGAAAAATATGTAAATGTAAATTTAGGATCGTACCGATGCAAGGATATGAAACTTTGTAAACCCGGAGGGGGGGGTGTGGGGGGGCGAAGCCCCCCCACGAACGGTTGAGCTGAAAAAAAATCACTTCCAAATATTTCTCCCGATTTACCACCCTAGAAATTACCCCTGAGCTCAGGTCTGAAAAATTACCTTACTGTTTCAAATTGAAATAACTAATTAAAAAATGAAACCACTTTTTGATCGATTGGGGTTATACTACATCTAAGCTGAAAACGGCGCATTGATCTTTAACCTCGTTCCAAACAGTGTGTGTTAACACAAATTCCAACTTGCGTTTTCAGGTGATTTTCCATTTAACATGTAGAGCATAGGGCGCTCCCGTTTCTACAATTATAAGACTCGCCTTCGCAGGCTTCGTAATAAATAAATCCGCTACGTTTCGTTAAAACGCAATATTTTATTTAAGTTGAGCTTTGAACACCATTTTCTAAAATTCAGACTTCCTGACAGTAATTAAATCCACCAAATGGGAACAACGCATGCCCAATTTCTCATGAAACCTTTGTGACCCGATATTTTTCATTTCTATCGCACAAGCTGGGACCATCCCATGGTCTATTGCCGAGTTTATGAGAGTAGTAGTCACAATTTTCGCATATCCCCGCCCTCTATGTTCTTCTAACGTGAACAACATACCCATGTAGCCGACTCCATTGACAAATTCGCCGCATACTAATTCTCCATCTACGAACACTCCACAGGAAGGATTTAAACGCAGTAGTTCTTTGATGGCCTCTTTGGATGTTGGTAAACTGTATTTCCAAGTTCTGGAGAAGAATTCACATGCAGAGTGGGGATCTAATGGGGACACTATGGAAAATGTGGGATCAGAGTCAATTTTATCATTGGTCCTAAAAAAGAGGAGTTTTTCCATTATTTATTGGCAAAAGTTGTATGCATATGATCGGCTGAAATTTTTGTACCCAATTTGTTGCCTTTTGGTCTCGTCATGTACGTATATTTTCATGGGGAGGCAAGAAATAGCGTTTCCGTGTTGGTAACAGTTCATTTCGAAAATCATTGGCGAAATGCATCGATCTAGCGTGACAAAATTATGTGGCTTGTCCCACGAAAATATGGACGTGGTTTCAAATGCCTTTTTAACAGATTGGGATATATGCGACGAGTGCTTGATACTTTTCGGACAGGAAATTGAATAGCGAATTCCATAATCCTAAAAAAACAAGCATCGTGGTTGCATGTAAATGTCAAAGATTTGCTTGTACACGATAAACATATTTGTTTTTCCAGCTGCGGACTCACATTTCGAAAAAAGGCTGACACAATCCAACAAGATGATTCCTCAGATAATTTGAAAGTCGTATCTTTTGTATCATGATCGACGAAAACATAAAATCTTAACCAAGGTTCGCTTGTCGCAGAATTTAGTAATCTAGTCCCCATATTTAGCATCTGCGCATGGAATTTATTAAATTCATTGTGATTTAGTTAGCTTTGTTTAAACAACATAATATACTCACTCCAACCGAAACAGGCATTCTGTCCTTCAGAATTCCAAACAAAGTTTTAAACTCCATTCGATCTACTTGTCGAAATGGCGAGGGATCGAAATCTTCGTTAAATTGACTTGGCAAAGTTACACTTCCATTTTGATTCATTGTTTCCATGTTTAAAACATTAAATCAAAACCTATTCAGCTAATAATCGTTAATTGAACTAAACAGAATGAACAAATTGGCGGTGTATCAAGCACAGGTTTCAGCTGATAACCTCTTTAAGTCAATGAAATGCGTTGAAATGAATCGGTATGAATCTGCCTTGACACTTCTACCTATCAGCAAAGCTATCAAACTATCAACGTGCAGCTCAGCTGATCTCTGACAAAACAGGGAGATTCCAAATAAAATAATACAAACACGAAATATACACATATTATGCAAATATATAATTTTTATTGCACTTTGGCGTAATTTATGCATGGTATGGACAAAATTAAAAATAAAAGTGTCAAAACTGAGTAGGTTGGTAACTAATGATATCGGCGCAATGGGATAACTCCATTCCCAATTTCTCGTGGAATACTGAAGATGCAAAATTTTTCACTTGGACGCCACTGATCGGCGCTAAACCTTGAGCAAGCATTGCATCCATCAGAGTAGACATTACCAACTGGGCATACCCACGCCCTCTATAATTTTCTAATGTGTACAACATCCCTATGAACCCGCATCCATGAATTAACACCCCGCAAACAAGTTTCTCATCCACGTAAACACCACACGATGGATTAAGCGACAAGAATTCCTTGATTGCTCGATCCGTCGTAATGGGTAAACTGTATTTCCAAGTTTTGCTGAAAAAATCATAACTTGCATCTGGATCCAGGTTGAGTACAAGGTTTACAGATTCTCCCGCTTTGGTTTTCCTTAAAATTTGGACATTTTTGGTTAATATTGGGCTATGTAGAAAACATTTTGTAATTCACCAATTGATTTACCAAGTTTTAAGGGTTTCAGATTCCTTTGAAAATATTTGCAGAGTTGAGCTCCAAGACAAATTTTTTGCAGTGTACAATTTAATGGGGAGAATAGATACGGAATTCCCTTGCTGGCAAACGGAGATTTGATAAATTATGGGGGATAAACAACGATCCAACATTACAAAATTGTGTGCAGTGTTCCATCCAAAAAGTCTTGTGGATTCCAATGCTTTTATCATAGTTTGGGATACGTCGAGTGAAGTTTTAAAGTTTTTAGGGCAGGATATCACATAGCGTGTTCCATAGTCCTATACATAATGTATACAACACCAGTTGACATTTTCAAAATCAAACTTTCAAATGTCATTAAAAAAGTGCAAATAATGCGAAATGCATCTTAAAGATTGTTAATATTAGAACTTAATAGCTAAAATTGTTAAAAAGTGGATAGTTTTTTATTTTTTGTGAACCTAAAATGATTCGAAATGCCAACCTGAAAAAACAAGCGCAAATATTCAAAACTTTGTGAGTTTGCGACTTCGCATTTATGTGAACCTTATTCAGGTTGGCCCCTAGTCAGTCCACATTGCTCCACAATCTATAATAATTATTGTGCTTTTACGTACGTAGCGATAATAGGCTCCAATGATCCAGCAATGAGGTTCGTCATATGTACTATTAGGATTCATTTCTCCGTCTTGTAAAGCAAAAATTCGAAGTCCTCGTTCAATTGACGTGTTATTCATGAATCGCCTTCCCATATTAATCAACTACAGAGATGAAGAATGTATGCAAAACAATAAAATTAGGAATGACACTTATGAATGATATTTTTGAACCGAATAAACTTACACCAGCTGAGTTTGGAAGCCTTTGTTCTAGGATAGCAAATAGGTTTTTGAATTCAGATTGATTTGTAATGGCTTTGAATGGAGCGGGATCCAAATCCTCTGTAAATGGGATAGGTAAGGATTCAAAGGGACCATTTTTTGCATTCTCTATATTATCCATTGGCTTTGTTCTTTAGAAATTTGAGAAACAAGTGTTCACTGTTTTTCTTCGAATAAAATGCTGTATATGTGTCGACAGAATCTGGGTGATATTATGCGCGTGGACATAATCGTATCACTGTTTGTATGTTCAGTGAATGAGATTTTTAGTTTGATAACAGTAGAGGTTGACCTTGTAAATTATATTCACAAGTGAATTAACTCATTCAATTATTAGGGTCATACCAAATCATTCTACATGGATTGTGTAATCTCGCCTCGGCAAAAAAAATATCTCAATTTTTCATTACGAAAAGGCCCAAAGCCAAACTTTATTGCACCAAAATTGTAAAACAATAACATTCATAGGAAATAAAATTATTGATAAAAAATTAGCTTACAAGAGATTCTTGTACAACAGAAGTTTCATTCATTATATTATTTGTAACATTATCAGAAGAACCCATATTGCCATTACTGCTTGTATCAGGCCTTAGCAAAGTATTATGGGTAACCTCATCATAAGCAATGGTGAACACGGACTTTTTCTCCAGCATTTTGTTTCGGCTTCGATTAAGCTGCACATTTTGATTCGAATTTTGAACTCCGGTGGAACCCCACATGGCAATTCCGGAGTCATCATCATCTCGTTCTTCGCGATCTGGATCCGATTTTCGGGGTTGGGCTGAGGTAGATTCTATCGTAGGAGTTTTAGACTGCTGTACGTCTTCTTTTTCATTATTTTCGGGTACTGGAAGTTCAGGCGTTGTGGGATTTTCCTGGGTCTAGTTAATAAATGTCATAATGGGAAAATAGTTGGATAGCGGTTTAATAAAAACTACGCAGTCATGTAATCAATAGGCAGTGCTTGGGGCAAACAGAGAACTGAAATATAAAAAATCTATGAGACAGAAGTTCCGGTTATAAAACGTAAAAACATATTTAGTCAGTGTAACGATTTAATAAAAGGGGCCAAATTGAAAAATTGATTACGGTTCTCTCGTTTTTGCCTTCTGTAAGACATCTACTGTGTATGTAACTATGAATACTATACGCAGCTTCAACACAAGTTATTTGAAATTAAATGATTGGCGTTAGAACAGTGCAAGAAAAAAATTACCTGGGGCATTTCAGACTCCACTTTGATTTCTCCTTGTTCCAAAGGAGAAGCTCGATTACTCGGGGGAATCACTATAATTTCTTCTTGCACCCGAGTTTTCTTGCTAACACCTTTGCTCTTACTTTTCTTACTACTTTTATGATGATGCTCAGATTTGGACTTTGGCTTTTTATGGCGAGTCTCATTTTCGGCCACATCTTCATTTTCGGAAGATTGTGCTGGTGAAACCTCTTCTTTCTTCTTGTGGTGTCTAGGAGAAATGGCAGGGTCATCCTTAGTTGTTTGTTGAGCAAGCGATAACAATTGTTGGGGAATCCTTTTGGTAGCAGCTTTAGGTCGATCTGTGTTTTGAGCGTTTCCAGCGTCTCCATCTAGAGCTGCAGTGTCAGTTTGGGGTCTTTGCTCTGCTATGAATCTTTTGAGCAACATGTCTTTTCCTTCTTCGTCTTTGAATTGGAGCACTTCTCCTCGGTCAGTTCTAATGAAACAGTTAAATATGAGAATTGAATAGGATAATTCGTTAAAAATTTACTTATTTACATTACTGCCGCTTAAAACTCACCTGAAAAAAGTTGCTTCCCTCACCGGATCATCAATCATCCCAGAATGCGAAGCAGCCCTAAAACTACCCCGTATCAAATGGGCAGGGGGAGCCTTGTCATAATAAGGCCTATAGTCCGTCTCATCAAAACCCTCATGAGGTCTCATTTTCTTCCAGCCGACTCCATCTTCATCATAATATTCTTCTAGTTGTTCCCCTGCTCCTATATTGCTCGGCATAACAGCTCTATTAGTAGACTGTGGAGGCGCAAAACGCATTTTTCTTTGTTTTTTGTGTCGATTTTCCCCACTCCACGCTTCCCTTCGTTCGGAAATTGCTAAAGATTTGTTTTGTTTTGCTGGATAGATTAACGAAGTTGAACCAGGTTTTGCTGTTCGGTCTGCACAATAGCGATACAGCAAACAACAGGGGGAGCACATGCATATCAAAATTGTGAGGAGGATTGCCAAAAGAAGAAGTAAAAGGATTAACAGGATCCAAAGGATTGTTTCGGAGGAAGAATGGCGAATTACTTCAGATGAGGGGGGTTTCTAAAAAACAAATACAGGGAGAGTCACTATTTATGAAACCAATTTTCAGAACGCTTTTCAGAATTTTCAGTTATTGTTATCAAGTATTACCTCTCCATCTGTACGATTTAGAGATAAATTCCGCATATATAGTTTTTCCCATGCTGCTAAGTCCACGCGAGTAGCGGAGGACACAGGATATTGTACGGTGGCTGTGACCAACGATTTACCATCCTTTTCCAAGTTTTGTTTAGTATATTCTGATGAATAGTCATTCATCCCTTCACGTACCAAATGTAGACCACTGGGGGAGCTTTCGAAAGTTCGGAATCTGCTCGTTTAAATAAAGAATTTTTTCATTCCAATCGACGATTATAGTTAGTATTTGACTCAAGTTTAATACAAACCTGCTGGAAGATTCCAAATGCGGTAAACTTCTCCGATTATTGCCCCAGGGAACCACGTCCCGTATTTTTACAACTCCACCAGTCAATCTGGACAACATTTCCTCCACTGTACTTTTATTAACTTGATCCGGAGGGAACGGGAATACAAATTGGATATCTCGACTTAGAAACTCTTCAGAAAATAACTGGAGTACAGTGTCAGCACTTAGAGAAGGATTCCCTAAATCCCTAGCCGTTATTAATACGGATCCTAAGTATGGGGAATCCCGACCAGATTGAGGTGGGTTAAATGGCCTGTGCAAACGAACTGCACCGGTTGAGGATTCAACAAATACATTTGGATCTGATGTTAGATATGTGATTTGGCCATTATTGTTTGCATCAGGATCGTGAGCTCGGATAAATATTGGAGTGGTGAAAGATGTTCGTTGAGAATTTAAGGTGGCAGTATAGAATGGAGCATCAAATTGTGGAGCGTTGTCATTTTCATCGATAAGTCTGTGTAATAACGAAATTATAAAAATCACTAGAATGTATCAATCTACTAAAGTTGAGTGCAAGTTTACGATGCTTACGAAATAATGACAGTAGCAGTCGCCCGGTTCCGTTTTGTCGAAGTCCGTTGGAATTCTTCCGATGAATAGCCGCCATCTTGGGCTTCAACGTATAAACGAATTTCTGTGTAAAGAATTTAAAAGGCGTCACACTTTTGTACATACATTTTAACTTTAAACAGAAAAAGCTGTATTATTTGTTCGTAGTTGTTGTTTAGCAAAATATTTGATTTCAACTTGAGCCAACGCCCAGCTATCCAAGATGCTGAAAGTCTAACAAAGGAATAGCTACGGCGCAAGACTAAATGCTGCGATGCTCCAATACAAAGCATTTTTTTCTTTGTCATCTTTTTGGCAGCAGCAATAGCAAAGTCCAAGTAATATCAATGATTGCAGTTGTTAGTTGTTAGTTGTATTAGTTGCATCGGTTGCATCATTGCATTTCTTTGTTTTTTAACTAATTACTAACATTACAACTAACAGCATTACTAACTAACTTTAACTGCAATCAGCGAATAAGTTGGCAAAACACTACTGCAATTAAAACAGTTAGTTAGTTAGTTACAGTTAACAAAGCATAATAAAGTTCAGTGCGCCATGTAAATCTGCAAACCTGGAACAATTTCTCTATCCAGTAGTTGACTATTGTCGACAAAAATGTCCCCAGTGATTGGATCCAATCTAAAAGCGGCGCCATGTGTGCCAATTAGGGAACTGTAATACACCGTCCCAAAATCTTGTTCAGTATCTTTATCCGTGGCTTGAACAGTTATCACTCTTGTGCCATCTGGAGAATTCTCAGCCAATTCCACGCGATACTGTTTTTGCGTGAATTGAGGGCCATTGTCGTTCAAATCTCGCAAATGGATTTCAATCCATGTGGTAGAATTGTTTTCCGAATTTATCCTAGATGCTGCTACAATCTGCGAACAGTCACAAAAATCAAGTTAGTTTGTTGAGTAGCTTTATAGCTACTTGTACAAACGCAAGGTCTGTCTGTCCGTCCTGTCTGTTCGTCTGTCGCCGTCCGTTCAATAATTTATTTATGATTTTGAAATAAGTTTTGATTTGATATTTGTAATCAAATACTCACTTCGAATTCCAAAAGCGGCGACTCTTCGAAATCAAGTAAGGAACTATTTTTAACAACAATATGAAAAGTGAAATTTCCTCGGCCTTGATTAGGAGAAATTTTAAAAATATCATTCTCTTCTTTAAAGCTCAATCTAATCAGTCCATTATAATTATCGGTTACAGTTGTGGGTTGTGTGGGAAATTGGACGGGAGATCCAGTGGGTGCGTTTTCTTCAATTTCTCCGATGAATCTGTTTTACAAGCATATCGTTCTTATTAAGTTTTGAATATCGAAAGTGAAATCTAATTGAACTTATGTATGGTAATTGAAAACGAACCGTTCTAAAGAAAACGCTGGTCTGGATGTAGCAGCCGAGTGAGAAAACCAAAAGGAAATATTGGCCATGGACCGAGTTTGGCTTTCGTGAAGCAGACAATCTTTCTTATTTTTGGCCAAAATGGGTCTCACGGTCCCACTATCCGTGCTCATATCTCTTTTTGTAACAATTTCTTCAGCCAATATCGTCAACTCTATCGGCTCATTAGGTTTAGTGATTTGGATTAAGGACGACAATTTGTCGGCCAACGTGATTTCCCCTGAATGGAACAATCTTGTCTTTACTTAACTAACAATGACATAGGCCCGAACGTTTGGAATTATAGTTCACAGTTTTATTATACCTGTTAATGGGTCAAGCTTAAAAAAATGGACGAATGGACTATTTTCAGCTAGAAATCCGTAGCGTATGCTTCTTCCCGGTTTCATAGCGTCTCCGTCTTCTGCTTTTACAGAGGCCACTAAATCTCCCTGCAATATTTTTCCCATCAACGAATGCAACAATCTAAATAGCCAAAACTTTTCCACAAAAAAAAAACACATAAATTTTTGCATACCGGCTTTAGGGAATCGTGGAGCTCTATATTGGATGGTAAATGGAGAAACTTTGGGGGCGAATCTTGACAATCTTCAACCACTACAAATACTTGCGATGCTAATACATTCCTGGTGTCCACTGATACATTTGTGTAAACATTCTAGCAAAGAAAAAACATCATATCGTTAATATCAATTACAGCACAAAAAAAAAAACATTTCAACAAATTACATTGGTCCCCAAATTATGCCACCTTTTTTGTTTGCCCCAATTTATTATGCAAGCAAAACCTGGCAATTGAGAAATGAGTAATTGGAATCGATTTATCACTCTGTTAAGTAAGCTCTGAAAAAAAGTTTCTAATTCAACATGAGTAGTAGTAGTAGTAATGAAGAAAGCAAGGTGAATCATAATGCATAGTTCTCCGGAATTGACATAAATGAGAGTGTCCTTCAGTCTGTAACTGATGAAAAGCACTTATGCAGACTTAATGGAGTTCCCAATGGACATGGGACATGCAATCTGCATGCTATATCGTGTGTAAACGCTGGACACTGAAATGTTAGTACAGGTTACTCTGTGCAAATTATTTACTCTCCCGTTAATTAGTTAGCACTAAACGTGATTAATTCATTTGTGTCGCATTTTTAAATGTTTGCATTTATAAAGCGCGCATTGACAAATGTTGAATTCTAAAGACTACATAATTTATTGCATGAATGAAAAGTATTGGTTTTCAATACAAATGATAACTAACTGCGCCTAAAAAATATTGTGTTCAATTGATACCAAGAATGTGAAAGGCAATAACAAAGTACATAATAGGGGTACACCTGAAGCCTTGTATTTTCGTAGATTTCTACATGGCGTACACATCCCAACCAATCGGATCAGTAGGTAGAGGTCTCTAATTGGCTGGGAGATGTACGCCATGTAGAAATCTACGATAGTACAGGGCTTCAGGTGTACCCCTAATATAAATTAATAAGCTGCCAGTTTACATAGCAAAAATTCTATGAATTGTGGACTCCCATTCATGAATATAAAAGTTAGTTTCAGGCTACAAAACACAATCGTTATGTAACCATATTGATTTTCACATAACAAATGCCACTAACCATAGCCACAATTTGGAAAGAAAACCACGGCAAAGTTTCAAAATCCAGGGACCGATTCAATACTAACGTTCCTTCGGTCATATTATTTGAAATCAGTCTTTGTTTCAGGGTCATCATTCCCAGTGGATCCTACATGAAATATCCAAAAATTGCATTATTCAATTTCGTTTCCTTTGATGCTAACACAGCATGCGGGAGAAACAATATATTCTCTCATAAGGGCAAAGGGCAAAAAATTCATGCACATGTGTGAAAAATAGATTTTTCATTGTGTACTGAACTGACGTCAAACTTTTACTATTTTTGAGCCAAAACAAAGAACTCACATGAAGCTCAAGGGACACTACTCGGGAATTCAATTGGTTTTTTAGCACCACAAATCTGTCCACCATCGTACCAGTTGGGATATCCTGCAAAGAAAATGCAATGCTACAGACACACATGAGAATCAGCATTTTTCGTTTTATCTAACGCCTCCTACCCATATGTGAAAATTTCAATTCAATCATGCATTTGGTTAGTTAGTTAGTTTTTGCCATAAGACGGGATATAAATAAATACTGCATGGCTTAGCGTGCATTTGGTGACCTAGCCTTTAGTCTTTGTTTTATCCCAGATGTATAATTTTCCTTGTGTAGCCTTCCGATTCCAAATGCGTACCAATTAAGTTGAGTGTTATCGATGAGATTTATACATGTACATAATAGTTTAGCATGTGTGTGTGTGTGTGTGCCCAACTAGTTACAAGCATACACACATCTACAATTTCCTAAAATGTTTAACCCCAATGTAAGTGTGCAGTTAGTTAGTTTAGTATGTACGGCAAGACTCCTTGGACTGAATAAGACTTTGACCTGATTTCTATGAAACTACAAATTATTATTACTATATTCGATTTTTTTTTCGTGTAGGCAGTCTGTCCGAGCTGATTTGAAAGCAATTCACTTTAGTTTGAGAGAAAAATCAATGCCAAACTGCATTTTGTGTGGAAACGGGAATAGCTAGAAATTTGGATAATAATAATATTATTATTATCTTGATTCATTGTTCAGTCCGTCTATTGTGTAAATCATCTGTGACAAGTGGTATCAATTTTTCATGCATTGCAGTTACGTTATGCAGAAAAGCTGCAGTTAGAAAGTAAATATATTAGTTTCCCACTGTTGTATGTACGCTTTTCATTCAAGTTTTGCATTCAACAAATACTTTAATCAACTTGGGACCACAATCATTTGAAATCGTTTTAAGCTCTCAATTCAGTTCAGTAGTTCACTATTATGCCGCGTAGCATGAATACTCACTTTTTGGACCCACACGTCAAATGCATGCAAATAGAATCAAATTTCCTTCCTATAGGTCAACTTGTCAAAAAAAAGGTGTTTCAAATCCCACTACTAGTTGCGGTATTCACTTCACACGGAATGTGAAAGCTGCAGCACACACAGCGTGGGTCAATGAAATTGGTCGGGGAGAAAGCATAGTAAGTTATAAAAGTTAGAATGCCCTGTTTGTGTATGTGTGCACATGAATAATACAGAGAGCATATTTCCAATTCAAGTAAGTGAGTGAGTAAGAAACTTTTATGCATTGGTGTGTGGACTGTGGATTGGACTGACCCACTTGAACAGCAGAACTCATTATTATTTTTGGTGGCTTGGCTGGTTTATTGTGATTTCCGGGTAGTAGTTAGTTAGTTAGTATATGGTTTTCTATTTCCCAAATGAGAAATGGGGACACTGCGTTTTTCAAATTCTAGTCATGAGTACTCGCACACGTTTCGCCCATTTCTAAGCGCAAATGCATGTGGGAGAAAATTTAGGCCAGGCACTAAGCAATACATTATGCATTCAAGTGGGGAAATTAGACTGTTAAGATGAAAAATGAGCCAAATGAGATTTGTTTTTTAGGTTTTGGAGTAGCACTTACTGAAAGTTTTTGCTTGAAATGTCACCAATTTAACTAATTATTATGTTAAGCCTGTATTTTTTTTACTTTCAATGTAGGTAAAACGAAAGTTTAAATTGCTGTGGGAAACATTTAAAACTAGGGTTAGAAGTTTTATTTAAAAGGAAATTTTAGTATAGACAGTAAATTTTTCGCTGCATGTACTACTCAATGCATATCTACATTATAAGAAAATCTTCGATGGAAAAAGTTGTGATTTGCATTAACTAACTAACTAACTCACTAAGAATATGCATAATCATTTCTCCTAATATGAAGGGATGACAGTTTTCTCAGCCAGGTCCAATAAATTAGGAATTATGTGGAATAGCTTTCACTCATTCCCTCACTTCTAAGTAATAATGGATTCAGTCAGTCAGTCAGTACGCCAAATGGGACAGTTTGGAGAACTTATTGATTCATGTAGGAAATGTACATTGTCATGGATTCGTGGACAAGGAAAACAAAGCATTTCTTAAACTCCACATTAATTTGTAGTTTTCTGGAATATTTCTTTAAACCGAGTTTAGGGAAATTGCCGTGTAGTCGTGTTAAGAATTGCAATATACAGGTTTACGTACAACAACGTACACAGGCCGTGTACGTTGTTTAAATGAACTTAGTTTGCAGGATACACATTCCATGGTTTCGTCTTGAAGGCTTTTGTCTTCTGTATGAATACGAACACAACTACTATGCCGTTTTCTATTTCACAATTCTGAATTCTCTACAGTTACGGACATTGCCCTAACTTTTCCCAAAAAAATCGATCATATCGGTTATAAACTGTTATCATTCTGATTTTGTTAAATTACTAAAAACAATATATTTCATTACAATAGCCGATCGACTTTTTGTCTACCCGTGAAAAAGTGAATGCAATGACCGATGAATATAATATGCCGTCCCTCCTATGGCGAAAAAAACTTACCTCCTTCAAAGTATATACGGTACTATGAGAAAAATATCCCGGACTGGACGCACTATCTGTAGTCGTAATGAGCGCTTGAACTGTCGTGAAATCTCCCATTGTATCTTTCACTTCTAATTGGAACTCATATGAGCGCCCTTTGTCTAAACTTTTTTTCAGAATCACATCTGCTTGGCATAAATCCTCTGTTTCAGAACATCCTAAGAACTCAATGTCCAGTAAAGATTCCCCTAATGTCCCGATTACTCTAAATTTTAGTGGGAAATCTCTATCTGAATCTGAGGCACGGAGACGGTAGATTCTAGTTTCGATCTGCAGAAAAATAGCAAAAAATACCATTTTTAACCCAAATTTTGTCTTGTTTACGCCTGTTTTCAAAAATTTGAAAGCTACAAATACTACAAAACTTAAACTACTTACCGGCGTAGTGTAAGGGATGAGCACAATGCGCATATTCGTATCTACATCCAACAATGGGAAATTCCCACTCACAACCCCGCATAAAAAAGTCAGGCTTAATAGCCACCATAGCTTTGAATACATTCCAAAAACTGACGCCATATCCTTCTGATGCAAGTTTTCCCAAAACTGGGAAACTCAGTTTCACAAAGTCAAGTAGAAATCCTCCTCCACATTCTAAAAAGTAACATTTTTTTTCTCATGCCAATCCATTATCCCAAACCGAACCACATAGTGTAGTGTATAGAGCACACAACCAAAAAAGCCGATTTTTTCTCCCCAAGTGAGAACTGCCGAGTTCACTGGCACAAATAATGCATAAGCATTCTTTCGTAATCCCGTGAACAAACAAACGGGCAAAAAAAAGTCGGACTGACTACACACACATAGAAATACAGTACAGAGTGAAAGAAAGTGGTTATGGAAAGAAGGTGTACTTGTGAGTGACACAAGGAATTGGTTGCGTGCTCCATTTAAGTCATTTTTGGACTGCTGGTTTGCGTGTTTAGTGTGTATATTTGTTTGTACATACATATGTGTAGTGAGTAAGAAAGTTATTGAATGCTTATAATATGCGGAAAATTTGGTTTAGTGGTTATTTAAAGTGGACTAAATAACTTTGAAAGTCTTTGACGCATTTTTCAGACATTTTTGGGAATTTTCCAGTTTACGCTTCTGGAGAAAGTTGAGAATTTGTAATTGTTCTTTTTTTAAGACTTTTATTCCTATTTTCAAGTAGTTAGGTATATCAATGAGGCATTGTAGAACATTTACCGTGCTTTCACTTCACCCCATGCCATGTCCACGCATTCAGTATGTAGTATTTCCTCGCATGGCGAGTTTGTGAATGCAATGCAATGATAGAAACCCAACATGAAATAAATAAATGCAACAAAGTCATTACAAGCCTTTATTTTGTAACAAGCGAGTCCAAAATACGTAAAAAATGCTATACGATTCAATGTGTCACAAAAATTATGACCTATTCCTAGCTAGTTTCACACAAAAAATCTGTTTCAAACTACACAGTGACACTATCTTGCACACAAGTTGAATTTTCTGGAGGAGCCTCCCTTTTCTTCTTGGAGCAGCTCCGCAAATGCGATTTCAAATAGTCCTTATGAGGGAACAAAAGGGGGCAATTTGGACAAGGGATATTTCGCTCGCCATGAACTCTTTGCTCATGACAATGCCTATGCCCTTGCAATTTAAACTTTGACGGACAATATCGACACTCATAATTCCTGACATCATCGGAACTATGAGACATGGTCTTATGATCCTTCAAAGTCTTCTTGTTCACATAATGGGCTGGACATTGGTCACAATAATAGTGATCTCGTTGCTCCATTGGTAAATGAACTTTGTAATGGAATTTGAGTCCAGACAATTTCGTGAAAGTTAGAAGACATTGGTCACAATTATGAGTCTCACCGGTGTGCACTTTTTTGTGCATATTGTAGGAAGGTAAGGAATAAAAAAACTTGGGGCAAATACCACATTTAAAGGCACGGGTTTGTCTTTTATGTTCTGAAAGGGTGTGGGCCTTGAGAAGCGCAGAATTCTCATAGCTTTCTGGACAATATAGACAGTGTAGAAGGGATGGAGCGGATTTGTGATTTTCTAGATGAATTTGGTATTCAGATTTTATGGTGAAGCCTGCATCACAGTGTTTACAGTAGTGAGGGAAGAGGCTATGGTAATAATCGTGTTTCAGGCGCAAATGCACTTTTAATGCATCTCTACTAGTGAATGTGCGGGAGCATTGGTCACAAATGTGGGTGGATTTTCGGTGCTCCACGACAATGTGTTTCAGAAGGTTGGGTTTTCCATTGTATGTTTTTTCGCACTGGGGGCAATGATACGGTCGGGGTTCACCTGAAAAGAATGAATGAGCTGAAGATACAATCCATTCTTTCAAAATTAAGCACTTGACAGACCACTAGCACAGACACAATCACACAAATTGAGTAAGTAAGTAATAATTTGCAACCATACAAATAAGAATTACCTAAATGTGCATGCCGAATATGATTTTGTAGTGAATAATCCTCCATGTAAGTATTTCTACATTTGTCGCATCGGAATTTTCTGGGGATTCCTTTTGTGGACTTGTAGCCTCGTGAATTCAAAGCGGTCCGTTCCTCTCCATCTCCATCTCCTGAATCGGAATCATCCCCTCCCCCTTGCCAATCTTCGTCATTTTTGCTATTATCTTCAGGTTCCTCATCTGACAACATCTCGGATTCATGAACTTGTACTTTGTCTGCTTTAGCCGAAGGTTTATAAGTTTTTCTTCGGTTGCTACGCCTTACATGAATTGTCGGGGTGAGATCATGATCCACTTCCGGGGGGATTTCATTTTTAACAGGAGGATTGGATTCTTCAGCTGATGCTTCTATCAAGTCGAGGTCGAAGGAATCCGAATCTACTGATCCCATAGGAGAAGGGGGATTGGACAATATCGGTAACACTTGTTCTGGTTCTTTGGGCTGCTGCTGAGAAGTGAAAAGGGAATCTAGCTCTGGGAATTCTGCTTCAATTTCCCAATCTTCTTTACTGATTCCAATTATTGTACTATGTGTGGCATCTGGAACTATATTTAGGCGGGCCGTTTTGGAAATTATGTAATTCATGAACTTTGCATTTGTTTTAGTCAAAACTCCGGGTTCGAATTCGAAACCATCGCATTCACATAACAGTGTGGGTTTGGCCGATAGAATTTCTGCAACCAAAGAAGTTTAAAATTAAAATTACTTCCATACTTGCCTTCCACTGATTGACATCATTTTGATATTGATGACTGTTTAACTTACTTTGCCTGAGCAAACAAACAATTTTGTCAGGCGATAGCTCATTAATAAAATCCATTAAATTATCAGTCTGTCGATTCTCCATTTCACGCATCATATAGTACAATTGATTCGTAGCAATAGCATCCTCATATTTCTTGGAATGGTTCAACCAAATAGATTTTATTTTTGTGACCCACTGGAATAACCGCTTTTCCATATTCTTGATCGATACGTACGCCATTTCGATCTCCCTCAACGCTTTTAAACATAGGTCACACATTTTCCCCTCCCTCAGGAGACCCACATAGCATGAATTCGGGGACTTGAGTTGTAGAATGTCACAAATCGCGGAGAATGTTTTAAGTTTCCATTTTAGAAACGGCTCGTCTTGTAGTTTTTGAACGTTTTCAGTTTCCAGCGTATTATGCTGCGGCTCAAAGCCACAAATCAAACACATTGACATTTCTGCAAAGTTTTGGCAAAATTCTAAATTGACAAAATAAATTATCCTGAAACAAAAAAAGAAAAGTTGCAAAAACCTTACAGTAGCTTCTGCTTGAATCATAAACAAGTCAAAATCTGAAATCAAATATGAAACCATCTACCGAATTTTCTATGGTTCACCTTATTGGAGAAAACATTCTGATGCACTCTCATATGCAAGTATATGGGAACAAAGGAGAAATTTTCTACGGACACAGTATTCTTTCATCTAAATCATTAAATTTCGACAGATTTTGAAACTATTTGCATTCTTAACTGTCCTAAAAACAATTAAAAACTGACAGCAAAATCTCATTTTTGCATAATCAAAATCTATAATCGATGCATGTATATGTATAGTGAGCATTAAGGTTTCTGCTTAGCTTAACTGAATTGCATTAACTATTATCAACGGGTTTCATCTCATTGATAATATACAATATGCATTTAATCCAGATAATTATCCCACATGCATTCACTAACTTAACTTATTTCTACTTACTTGATGCACGCAAGCACAAGCTTGATTGACCTTTTGGAATTTACTTTCACTCGGAAAAACCGAATACGCCCGGTGCAAGATGAATCCTTCTCCACGCAGCATACGTAAACGAAATCAGCGTTATTGTATAGTTACAGATCGATTTCCTCACACCCACATTGTGCGCAATAAAATTCCATCTACACATAAGGTTATCCCATACATTTTAACAATTCCAAATTAAAATTATAGTAGTTTGTTAGGAAAATGAAGTTTTCTAGTGTTTAGTCAATCTATACAGCAATATGGATTCCAGTGGCAGCGACATTCACAAGTGGAATGTAAGTAGACGCATATAAAAAATCATATTAACACGCGAGTTTTTTGTGTTACATTAATGTTAACGTAACGATTTTTGTGAAATTAATTTTGTTCGTACGTTGTAGGAATCCGTGACCATTGGGACTGATGAGGAAGATCTCACATGGTGTCATGATGACGAGTACGCAATTTTTAATATTTTAATGCATAGGGTAGGATTTTAGGTTTGTTGGTTATGTGACTAACTTTTTTCGAAATTTTAGTTGCGAGCGATTGTTGCTCGGAGAATCTTCCCCACTCATCGTTCGGGTGCGGTGTCATACGGGCCGAGGGCACGGGAATAATAATGGGTCTAGTCAAGAATCCGGATCGGGAAATAATAATTCGTGTCAGGTAGGTATGATATAGGCAGCATTTATATGAGCGTATTATAGGATTAGCTGTGACAAAATAGTTAGAGAAAGTTTAATGGTGGGTGTGCAATGTGCTCTTTTTAGGATTCTGTAACACGCAGCCGCACACAAGAGACTGGAGCTACAAATCAATTGGAAAATATTGCGAGTGTGACAGACTCAATTTTGGAAAAGCTTACTAGGGAGCATTTGAACATCAATGAGGTGTGAATTGGGACTATTTTACAAAAAATTTTCAAATCAGTATGCAACAAAAAAATTCAATGAATCTAAAATAAAAATATTGTTGTCTCTTATAGTCTTTGTCACGGAGCTTGTTGGATTCCATTTTTGAACCTCGTCAATTATTTGAATCTCATTCACAAAACCAGCTCATGCAATCTAGGAATGGTCCTCCACTGTAAGATAAAATTTATGGACTTAATTAGATAAATACAGTGAATTCGGAAATATTGATATCTAATTTTGTAAAATCAGTCCCCCAGATCAGTTTCAACATCCTACAAACTTCAGTAGCGACTCATTGGATTTGAACACTACCGATTTCCGGTCGCACACTTTCCACGGTCAAAATTACACACTCGCTTTTGACAAGGGCCAATGCGTTCCAGTTCAACGGCGCAGACATTCCTCTAAGGTCAAGAGGGCAAGACCGTATTCTTGTAATGACGTGGTCTTGGCTGCAAAAAGGTTAGCATTGCAGCACTATATTGAAACTAAACTAAACTGTCGAAATCTTTTCTAAGTGGGAATTTATAATGTTATTGCAGTCGGCGCGGCATGATAAAAAACTGGGCTTCATTGCATTTCCTACTTCCCCCGAATATAAAGCAGCTTTTGGAAGAAGAGGAAGAACAAGAAAATGAAGAGAAAGAGACTAACCTGGAAAAGGAAACACGGGAAACACATTTCAAAAAGAGTGAAACACTGTGTGACATTTCGGAACTAACCAGCTTAATTGATAGGAATTTAGCTTTGTTACGAGAACAGCAGATTACAACTGGAACTGACATAGTTGGTAAGTTGGCTAAAAAACTGTAAGAAACCAATTACAACGTAATATCCACATTGAAATGTTTCGGATTGAATTTATAGGATCTTCCGCGATTCCTCATCTTCCAAGTATCCATCGGGACGATTCTAATTCCAATGCCCGGAAGCATTCTAGTAGTACCAACAGCAACAAAAACCAGCAAATGCAAAAGTCGGGGCGCAATGAAAGTCTTCTGATCACAACTATAATTGATTCGATCTCGACTTTGATTCGACGCCGAAGAAAATTGCAAAGATTGACAGGAGAGAGTGAAGACAAAGAGATTTATGATGTATTTTGCCCTGCTGTGTATGCGTTGCTCAGTGATGGACTTGTTCCAAGCTTGAACACTATTTTTGGAACCGTACCTAACACTTTATGGCGGGTGGTCGAAGGAAGTCTGTATAATGGTAAGTTTGATAATTTGTTCGGCGCACTGGTCTACTCATCAACATAGAGTGGAGACCATGGATGCTTGATTGCTTGACGTGACAACTGCCAGCCATGCCAGCTATAGATAGAAAAAAATTTAAGCATGTGAGCCATAAGTAACCGTTCTACTTTTCGTAGGCCCTGTAAGTGAAAGACTGCATCATCTGGTGCTACGAATCAACAGTGAAGAAGAACTTTTAGATGGACCGTTGAAGTTTAATGCGTTTGTTACTGGACTCCTTAAGTATGTTTATGCTGTATAGTTTATAACCGCGTCAAAAATGCACTTGTAAAAATTGGTTTTGTATCTATTTTTTCTAGTACATCCTCATTTGCCATATGGCTGTCTCTCTTACGCGCCAAAGAAAAGCTTCTGCGAACTCATTACGAGCCAAGTGCGTTCCTATATTCCGTTAACACATACAACAGACGTTGTTACGATGACTTGTTGAAGAAAGCAGAACTTTTGTCGAACATTCCTTTCTCGATTGATATTTTCGGCGAAGTGAGACGATTTCATCGGCGCATGTATGGCGGCAATCACAATCAAAACAAAAAGGTTTCTTCAAGCAAAGGGCAAACTAAGCGAGTAAAAAGTGCTGCTCCAGTGGGTAAGAAGAATTCTTTTAAAAACTTGTTGCTTTTCTTCAATATGTCGGGTAAAATTTTAATGTTTTTTTAAATTTGCAGCTCAGAGACCTGTGCCCACAACTACGACACGGAAAAGTGCAAAAATTGCCGCCAATGAGCAAATATGGCGCGGTATTATCAAACGAAGCGGGAGTGAAGAAAGTTTTCGAGAATCCTGCAGCATTGTGAAATCAAAAAGTGGGGGCAACTTTTTGAATATTAATCTGCAGGAAACCAATGATGGAAAACCTGCAGAGGAGGTGGAGAAAAAGGATTTTCAACGGCTTCGCTCACAATGGGAAATGTACTCAAACAACAGTAGTGGTAGTTCGGCAAATAGCAATTTTGCTAGGAGTCGCATTCCTAGGCCTGTAAGTGGCATCAAAAGGTGAATATCTCATGGTTTCGGTTATTCGACAAAAAATATAAAAGCTATACAAGGGTTTTATGTTCCGTTTGAATAAAAGTTTGAAATGGTTGGCTTAAATTAACAGGCTCTTTGCGTTTTCATTTATTGATTTCTACTCAGTGATGCATAATTTTGGAATTTTCTGAAGTGGGTGCGTGCAAGAAGTTGGAGAACACGTTTTGTCTACTTCATAGCACTGAGTAAGTCAATCGGGATAGGAAATACAATGGTGGAGTTCCTTTCTGTAGCAATTTGTGTCAACGTTTGAAGATATCTCAACTGAAAAGGATTTGCATAAATTAGCTAGGAGTGTAAATGCTGTTAACGGACTAGGAATTTTCCAACGTAAATCTCCATTTTTTGTTACCTGTAGAGCGCCTTTGCTTTGACCCATCATGTCTGAAGCTTCTTTCAAAAAGAGTGATGCATTTTTTTCCCCTTCTGCTGCTATAACTTTAGCTTTCGCGTCACGGGACGCTTCAGCTTCAGTTGCCATTGCTCTTTGTAGTTGTGCTGGCAGTTTTACATCTTTTCTGCATTGCGAATTTTATGACGGGACAGGCAAATTAAACTTCCATTCCAATTATTGTTAAAAATCAATATATTGATATGAAATATATAATTATTTACATTTCTACACGTTCAATTTTTACACCCCATGGATCCGTAGCCTCGTCTAGTAAGGAAAGCATCACACTCGAAATCTCGTCTCGTTCAGACACAATTTCCCGAAGATTTTTTGTTCCCAGCACATTTCTCAGCATTGTGGATCCCAGTAGTCGAGATGAATGACTGGCATGGCAAACATAATAAAAGCATGTATAACTTGCAGATGCACTTGCCAATAGAGTTTGTATGTAGGGTTAAATTTGGATTCAACAAATACCTGTAGTTTGCAACATTTGAAATGGCTGACACTGGATCGAAAACTCTGTAGTAAACTACAGCATCTACCTGAACACTTACAGAATCTTTCGTCAAAACCTTAAAAAGTTATATATTTTAGTTCCAACTGCAATAAAACATTGCTTTTAAAATGGAGGTTATATCATCCTTTAATTTTAATACCTCTTGAGGTGGAATATCAAACAAAACTGAAAATTAAATAGTGAATTTCAAAAAAATGCATTGTTTTTTGTGGTTTTAGGTATAACTAAATATGCCAGAATGAATACCTGTGCGAATGTCAACACATTGATAGTTGTCAATCCAAGGCATCACAAAAAATACCCCAGGTCCACGGGCACCTTTTTGTATTCGCCCAAGTCTCATAATCACAGCTCTCTCATATTCTCGAACGACCTAATAAGGAAGAAAAAGTTAATTTGTTGGGTTTGTTAGAAATCGGACCTTGTTTTACCTTCACAGAGAAACAAATCGTAATAGGAAAAGTAATGATGAGGAATAACATGGACAACGCATAGCCGATGACCATTGCCATTGATCCAAAACACCCCTCGTTTGCTAATATGATTGAAAAAAAGGCACTTGAGTTATACGAGTCAGTAAACAGATATTTTGAAGCTGATTGTGAAAACCTAAAAAATTGCTTACTATTGCCGCGGACATCGTTTCGCACGGCAGGTTTAACTTCACTTTTTGACTTATGAGGAATATTTCCTACAGGTTTCATTTTCAGGGAAAATGAGCTTGTAAAGATGAATTTTGATTGTTCGAATAATACGAATTACAGGTTCGAATAATTTTGTTTGAATTTCAACAAAACATCGGGGGTGGTAGGGAATATTTATTTGTTGTTAGACACGACGTTAATTAAATGATATAGCGATGAAATTATATCCTCAAAATGGTTTTTAAATGCTGTATGTCATTCATGCGCGTTATTATATTCATCTTTTCGGCAAAGTTTACTACTTTACTTACTTACTAATTAAAGAAGGGTTGTGTCCGTATGCTCTGTTTGAATAAAAAATTTTAACAGGGATGGCTCAAAAAATATTGCGTTTTCATAACCACCCAAGCTGATCCAGTTTGGCGTTTTTAGTTAGTAATTAGCATGCAGTGAATCGATGAATGCTAGACATGTACATCCCTTGATGTGTGGAATCCCACAAGAAATTGCGTGGCTAATTTTTTGTTCTAAAAGTTCGCAAAAAATACGGAGGACAAAAAGTGTATTCTATTCTAAACTAGCTGCCTATAACTGCGCACAAAAAATAGAAACAAAGAATAGAAACATCATGGCCTATGATCTCGCGTTGTATAGTCATCAATAACAAAAGTTCCAGAACTGAGGGGCAACTTCAAATTCTATGTTATGATTCATTCATCCTATGGTTTTCGAGTTTTATTGTGGAAACGTGGAATTTGAAGAATTTTATGAAGATTAGGAAATTTCCACTTATTACAAAGACAGTTATAGTTTTAGCTAATAGTTCACTAAAGCATTATTAGATTTGTGAGAAAGCTGCATTGGATCAATGACATTGCAGGTTTAGAACTTTTTAAAGAATATTTATAGTTTTTGCGTTGTTATTGTATTTGCCACTAAGTCAGAAGTTAACTAAGTCGAAAAAAACTGAAAAGGACCTTGAAAATTGCATTCAAAAGCGATGTTCTGAATGTTGAAATTTTAATGAAAGTAGGGCACAAATGGAGATAAATGACGACGTAATCTGGGACCCAAGGATATTTAATTAGGTAAGGCTTAATTTTGGGATAATTTCTTTCGTTTTGGAGTTAAATTGTATTGTTGCAAATGCATAGTTTGTAGGACACGTTTAATACACTTTACCATTTTTTTCTGTTGTTCCTGAAAAAGTTCATAACAACGATCCAACTGTTGCATATTGCATTGTTGTAGTTTAAGGCCCCTCCCCCTTTTGTGGAATTCAACTCATCATACAATTCTTAGGGTAAATGTATGTGCCAACGGCAACTATTTCAAAGATATATTTGCTGTTTTAGACAACTTCATTGGTTTGGCAATGCTTTAATTAATCAATGGGCTGGTGGAATTCCCGATTAACGGCATAATTGTGCCAATCAATTATTATTCTACTCATGTAGCCATCAATTATAATCATATGCTGCGAAACTGTTGTGGAAGGTTTCATCTAACGGAGAACCCAAATTATTATTCAGTGATAATTCTGCCCCTGACTGGTTTGTTAATTAAAACAGTACGTCAAAAAAACAGCTCGGGTTTATAGCAATACAGGGTCAAAAGCAAAACAGCACCGTAAACAAACAGTAGGGTAAGTTATGCATGCAAGTTAAAATCATTTTAAAAAATCAATACTAACCTGTTCCATTTTTTAAATGCATTTCTTAACTGTTGTCTTCCAATAGCTGGAACATTAAATTTGAATCAATATGGTTTATAATATTTTTATAACATTGTAATTATTTTTTAGTTTTTTACTTACTGAGAGATTTATTAACTAGCAGCATTTTACTGTTGTATTGATTTCCATATTCTACTGATGATGATAACAAGACTATAAATAAAATACGCTCTAGGCTCTACATAAAATGATTTTATGATAAGAGAGTGACGTAGCAAGCATAAGCCGAACCCCATAATTTTCGACGGAAGGATAATATGATGTTAAATTTTTGTTCTGGAACACTGCCTTTAGTGGTTCAGTTAGTTAGCGAGTAAAATACATTTTCGGCATGTAGTCATTTTAGTTTAGCGTTCCAGTGGATCCGGTATCTCAAACTGAACACAGAATAATTTGTGAGTTGTGACGCGCAATGTGAAAGTGAGTTCATTGTATGCCGTAGCCGTAGTTTAGTTATAATAGTTAGTTAATGTAAAACTTAAATTTTCAAGGATTTCTCATAGTCAGTCAGTGGAAATAGAATTGTTAATCACATTTGCGTTTCGTCTGATTCGCATGTCTTGGAAAATCCAGACTCATCTTGCAATTTTCCCAAATCGTGCATCGTGTCTGTTTGTGTGGGAAATTATTCCCACTTCCCCCAAATAGGCCGCTGTGCTGTTCTCATTCAGTTCCTTTTTCCATGAAAAAGTAGCATGAACGCATGCATAATTTACTGACAGAACAGCGAACAGCCAATCCTGAATGTAGATGGATTGATTGCATTGTTGTCCAAATGAATAATTTGTTGGCAAGCGTACACAACTTTCCAGTAATTGCCAATTAGTCACGATCAATCCGTAAAAGAAAAAAAAGAATAATACATGCTTTTATTTTCTTTGACAGATTCTTTGAGTGCAACTAATCACACACGAGCAACAAGATACAGTATTCGTATTGATTTCCATTCAGTCTGACTACTATACTAACTAGGTTAGTTAGTATGTAAGATACAGGATAAAAAGAAGAAAAAATCTACAAAAAATGTGCCCCTGCTTCTTTAGCTACACTGACTAACTGTTACTGAAAAAGTGACTTCTCATAGTTCGGGAAACTATGGCAGAAGATACTGAAAATTACTTGGAATCGGAAAAAAGTGGACCCAACGTGGGTGAAGGAGATATCACACCTACAACCATTTATCATTCCGTTGCTGAATGGAGCTGCTCTCAAGTGGGCTCTTGGCTACGGCTTAAAGGATATGAAGAATCTCTGGTCACAAAACTTACTGTGGAGCAAAAAATTGACGGCAAAAGTTTGATGCTGTTGAGGGAAAATGACTTGCGTCAGCCGCCTATATCGATTAGTGTACGTTTTTAGCAATAATTTATTTGGAATTAAGCACGTTTTTTTTCTGTGAGCTAATTGGAATTGAATTTTTGTTGTTTGCAGACTTTAGGAGACCTAAAACGACTGAACTTTGACATTCTGTCTCTCCAGCAAAGTTTTATATCCTCCCTCCAGTGTTCAGATCCCATACAAGCTAACATATTTTTGACTGCTGGTTGCAACAATCGTCAGCATGGTCAGCTCTCCGTTACAAATAGTAGTTATGGGACTGGACTGGTCCCAGATTTCCACAGTGTGTCCAGTAATAGTCCTCCCGTGTACGAGGACTGTGCGCCGCCAACGTCTTTCAGTAATAATGTCAATCATCATAATCCTAGCTTATTTTTAGCGCCGCCTCCACCCTCCTCGCACAAAAGTGGATCTCAGCAGTATCGGCAAACTAATAATTCTCATGCACGTAAATCTCGGTATAATCAAAATTACAACAATGGCCAGTCCAGGAGGCGCAGAAAAGCGGATGATAGAGGGGAGAGTAGTGATTCTATGGAATTCGGTTCAGGTATGAAAAAAATGCCCGAGAATTGGTAACTAACTAACTAAGAAAGTTATGAGTTATAATCTATTCTTTGTATTAGGTTTTGATGACGACCCCCGATCCTCCGCAGGGGAGATCTTTTCAGCAGCCAAGAAAATGTCTCCCGGTCATACGGAAAACCGACACATCATCTGTGGCTACGCGAATCGCCTTGAACCAGAGATAGGGAAGGCCTTGCTAGCCATGGCGTATTTATTTGTAGTCACATGGATCACAGCTCTAGTCATGGTGATTGTGCATGATCGTGTGCCCGACATGAAAAAATACCCTCCCTTGCCGGATCTCTTCTTGGACAATATGCCCCACATCCCGTGGGCATTCGAAATGTGTGAGGTGACTGGGACGATCCTGTTTTGCATGTGGCTGGGAATCCTCTTTTTCCACAAACATCGATTCATTCTACTTCGCAGATTCTTCGCTCTCAGTGGGACTGTTTTTCTTCTCCGATGTGTGACCATGTTGATCACCAGTTTGAGTGTCCCTGGCTCCCATCTGCAGTGTAACCCAAGGGTACAAACTTCCGCTTCGACTGTGTGTAGCTTTTTCTCTTCTTATATAAACTTATTAGTCTGCCGTAAATTCTCGACTGTAAATACACTAAGGAAATGCAGTGCAAGGGGATAACTTTTAACATTGGGATTGCTGAACTGACTATATATAACATGTTGGGGGCTTTTAGCCAAAGCATGATATTTATGATTTTCGATGGGGCAACTTTTATGATTGCTTACTTACTTACTCCCTTACTTATTCGAGCATATACGGTGGCTGTATATACTATTTATTATTGGGTGGTTTTGGGGGTTGTTGAATGTTGAACTGATTTGAGATTTGTGTGTATATAGCCTTATGGAGACTGGATGAGTCGACTGTACAACGCGTATATGATTTGGAAAGGGGCTGGTATGAGCATTCAAGGAGTGAGGACTTGTGGGGACTACATGTTCAGTGGGCACACCGTGGCACTAACTATGCTCAACTTTTTCATCACTGAATGTGAGTTTTTTTACGTGGGAACGTTTTTTGCATTTTTATGATATTATTTATGATTTGTATGTTGTCTGGAAATATTCAATACTTCTAAATCTTAAGCAGGAAAAATGTCAGTGCTTTAGAATCTAATGGTGAAAATTTTCAATGCTTTAAAGTCTGAATAATTTCAATGCTTCAGAATCTAAAACATGAAAATTTTCACCGCTTTAGATAGGATCTGAAGTTTAGTAATTTAGAATCTGAACGTTGAGAATTTTCTAATAAAGCATACATGAGTGCAAAAAGGATATATTTCTAATTTGTCCTTTATGAATATAGATACAACACGTCGACTGTACTTTATTCACACGGTCTCCTGGCTGCTGAACACATTTGGAATCTTTTTCATCCTCGCAGCACACGAACACTACTCCATAGATGTGTTCATAGCATTCTACATCACCTCCCGTCTTTTCCTGTATTACCATACTCTGGCTAATAATCAAGCACTGATGCAGAGGGACTCAAAACGGACAAAACAATGGTTCCCACTGTTTTCATTTTTCGAGTCTGGGGTGGATGGCATCGTGCCCAATCAGTATGAATGGCCCATCACCCCGTTACGAGTGAAAATAGTGTGCCAAGAAGTTTTCACCAGTGTGGAGACCAAATGTAAAGACATGTTGTCCCATCCTCATCAAGGTTTCTTCATGCTCCGGACCAACAAGTATTTCTTTCTCAGGCCTAATGGAGCCACGGGCTCGGCATGTGCGGCCTGTGGTGGCAATGTGTCTTCAGCTTCGTCTTCGAGTGGGGTCGGTGGATCTCAGAGTCCTTTGGATCATTTGAAAAAACAATAAATCAGTGACAAAGTTGGTGTCTTAAGTTGTTTTTGGGGAAAATGCAAAACTTTTCGATTGATTTAGAATGTTCATCTTCATTTTTTATGATACGCTATTGAATTCTGAAAAAAATCTTGTCCTAGATTATATTTCGAGCTGGTTAGTTAGTCAGTTAGTTAATATTCATTTCGCCTGTAAGGCATGCCAAACGTTAATCATGTTTGTTCAAAGCAAGTTTAAATTATTAGTATTAGTATTAGTTAGTAAGTTAGTTAGTTAGTTAGTTAGTTAGAAAAAGGATTGCTTTTTTAAAGATCGTATTTATGATCAATTCAATAATTCAATTTATATTATTATGACATGTATTTGTAGCTTTTTGTTTGCTCAATAATTTTGACATTAATTACTAGTGATGCAATTTAGCTCTGTTCATTTTTTTGAGCCTGGAGCGCAGAGCAATAGGGCAATTTTTTCGGACATGAAGCGGAGCGGAGCTCGGCTTTTATTTTTATTTTTGAGCGGAGCGGAGTAGAGACGAAATTTTACTTAATGTAACATTAAAACCAGCTCTAATATTTCCAAGTCTGGAGCGGTGCTCCCAAATGTTTTGATACAACCGGAGCAGAGTCAGAACTAAACTTGCGTCACTAAGAACTGTGCTACTAGTTGAATCGTACCAAATCCAAAAAATGCAGTAAGTAACTGCCTTTGTTTGATTTGTTTGGGTGCCTGCAAATATTTATCGCATACATTCTAATGATGGTGATATTTTGTCATGTTCTGTGTCTATTTACTGCACAGCTAGAGTAGTATGAGATTTGTAACAAAACAGCATGGTTTCAGTTGGTCGTATTATTGGAATATCATGTAACTATTCTGTCTATTCCTTCATTTTTAGATTTGTATGTGTTGTGATGTTTTCTAATGGACACTGAAAAACTAGCTGACTGTCCTACTTAGTTAATTATTTATTCTTTGTTTACATTATTGTCTGTTGCGTGATTTATATTTTCTTTCCCATTGATTTTTGCGAACCTGTGATTCGTTGTAGTAAATAACAGCTTCAGTAACAGAATCTCAGTACTCGCTGCATTTTCAAGTGATATTACATTTACAACCGTATCCCAAAAATGTACCCCAAATATATATATTATATTAATCGTTGCAAAGAAAATCTATCGTCATCGTTATAATTATGTATGCAGTATACATATAGATCGCATCGAATATTCATTGCGCTTTAGCTGGTGAGTCTAAATAATCTAGAGCAAATAAATAATTCACTGTGTGTTGTATATTCATTGTGTCTCTTGCTCACATCTTTTTATTATTATTCATCATGATGGTTCATATAAAGGATCACTTAACACTAATTAACAATATTATTATTATCCTTATCACTCTTCCATGATTTTCTTTACTTGTCAAAACGTAGTAGAAATGTAGACAACTTTCCCCCATGTCTGTTTTCATTGACTTACAGACGGTAAGTTAGTACAATTGCGTACCACAATTTCATTGACTTACTTTAGCATCTGACTGACTTGACAATCATTTATTTTAGATACTAACTAACTAACTAACTAGTAGTACAAAGTAATGGTTTTCATCAGTTCTGGGGATTCCATATGCATCGGAAGAAAAAAATCTCTGGATTCTAATCCTAACTAACTAGAAATCACTAACCAACATATAAAGCTTTGCGTAGATTGTAAGTTTGTATTGCAAGCGGAACGAAAAACAAATAGGTTGGCACGTTTACAATGCACTGAAAATATAATAGTACCTCACTGGTGTTGGTGAATATAAGATTGCTAATAATGCATTACAAAATACATGCTACCGAACTAACTAACTTCGCACAGGTTAATAAATAACTAATGAAAATTGATAACTGACTTTCTTGACTTTCGGCGGCTACCAAAATCCATTGGAAAATAAGAGTTAGCTTAGCCATACATATTATCTTGATAAGACGTATTAAAATGCAGTAGGGTTTCCAAAGTAAACTATATGGGGTTGGAGGGAGGAGAAAAAAATGATAGTGTAAAAACTGCATACATTATATTTTGGTCACAAGGTTCATTTTGGTTTCTCTCAATTTTTCATTGCTTGACATGCCACTCATATTCTAAATAATACTAGTTATTTAGTTGTAGACGATTGAATTTATTTACTCGGTTCGGTTATAGTAAGTAAGTTAGTTACTTCACTAGGTTTTTGATTTGCTGCAAGAATTCGTAGTAAGACACCGAACTTTCTCCTCTGTCCTCTACTAAGCTGTTTACGAATAGCAACCGGTCTTTATTGTCCTCTCTACAGAAGTCAATAAAAAAACTCAATCAAAATCATGACCAAAACAAAAATTTCAAAAAAATTTACTCCACATTACGCAGAAACATACCTGAAAATGCGAAGAGGGACACAGGAAGGTTTATTACCCTGAAGATATGTAACGAAATTACGAATTCTCATGGACATCACATTGTCCAGTTCAGGGAGTTCATACTAATTACAAAATACATATTATTACAGAATTTTCAAATATGTACGAAGGCAAAAAATAGTATTCCTATTGTGCTTACCAACTCATTCAACAAGCCATAAGATGAAACCCCCAAAACTTCTTGACAGAATTTGGCAGATACGGAACGACAAACATAGATGATAATCAAATCAGGTGAATCCAATAAGTATACTCCAAATGCATCAATTCGATCTGAACATAAATGCATGACTCCGAATTCCGGGATTTCTTCCTCACCTTCTCCAGCCACGGGCTGAAAAAACATGCATTACATATTTATTACAAAACTTTTAAAACTCATTACTAAGTTAACCATTGAACCAAAAATCCGATCTCATTACTTACAGTATTCTCAACATCATGAATTGCATATAAGTCGGGATATATGGCTTGAATAAGAGTAGTTAGCGGCATCGTTTTCATGTCATTCATAAAATTCGTTCTCAAGTCTAGCCGTGGCTTCATATCATTTCTAAATCCAATCTGTAGTATGGAAATGGCATTTAAAATTTGCACAACTTGCTAACTTGCAATTGGCGTTAGGTTTAATTGATTGTTTGCTTACACTTCTCAGCATGGCATGTATGTAGACGGGAAGCATGGTGAGCACAGGTGGAGCAACTAAAGCCAGAGCTGGTAAAGCGTTTTGTGTCATCAAATAGGCACTTAAAACGTCCACGACAGCATTGATAAAACATTCCCGGGAGTCGGACAGGGAAGAAGTCATACTTCGGTCCACTGCCATTTTGGCTAATAGTCCTATCACACATTGTTGGTCCACACTATTGATAATGTCGTTCACGTTACTTGCCACCGGTAGGCAAAGTGTGTGAACCCGAATTCTTCGTTCCCCTGAAAAAAAAGTATTGCTTGTTAGAGATTGGCTGTTAAAATGGGAAAAATTAAACATGATAAGCGAACCAACCTTTACTAGAAGTGTACAAAACTGCAGCTTGGAAGCACACGGTTGAAAAATCCGTCAAATTCTCATCGATAGAGACTTGCATTCCAAATCCAGCATCAGGATTACAATTAGGTAAACTCAGCAAATCAGTCGACCGAACGAAAAAGTTCCCATGAAACGTATGAATTGACATTCCCCTGCGAAGATAAAACAGTCAACAATCCAAACGATGTCGAGCCATATAAGAGTGACAAAGATCCACAGTATTTTACACATACCTGGTACACCTAACTCGCATCACAGCTTCAAATCCTATCTTCCTAGTCACATACCGATGAAAAGCATTCTCAAATAAAACACTTTGGGTGGGATTCTCCATAAAATGATAGTTGGGGAAATAATATGTGCAGCCACCAGAATATTTGGACACACAGCTAATTGAGGCCACATCCACATACTGATTTGGGATGAAGAAGCAGTCTACAGCTATATATTGGCTAGAGCACTCGACAGCAAGTTTTTTGTAGAAATCCGTACTGGGATTCAATGCTGAAGTCAAGTCTTTCACACTTTTTGTTCCCGTCTCACGATTTACTAATGAGCCTGGGCCAATGGAGGGCAAACAGCTTTGGAATATTGTGATTCGGCCCCCGATTGGTGACTAAAACGAAAAAATCAAGTTAGTTAGTTGACTCTACTCAAAAGTAAATGTACAATTGAATCTGAAAGAATTGAGATCCCCACTCACCAATAACTTATACGCCGCTTGAAGGGCAGCTCCTAGGGCACTTTTGGTTTCCACCGTTTCATTGAATTTGGTTGGTAACTGAGTCAACAGATTGCGTATGGAATTCATGTTGCGACTCAATGAGACTAATAGATTTTCCGGACAGGGAATGAAAATATCGTCAATATCACATACAACCAGCTGGGCAGGTTGACTAAGACCTTCAGATAAGTTATAAAAGTGGACAGCAGAGTCATAAGTAATGAACCCAATCTGAGTTCGCGAATCTCCAGGAATGGACTCGAGATTCTCCAGCAGGGTGTCACACACTACTTTTAAATATCCCGTGTCTACTGCATTGGCTGTTACATCTAGTAAGTAGAGGTAAACGGCGGCTTGTGGGGGACGAACCATGTAGTCAGCGGGAGCGACGAATTCGATCGTTGCTGAGCGGACTTCAGGACGACGAGATGGATCGCCGTACGTTTTTGTAATGGGGTCGTATTGGAATTCTTCAGGTACTGCATAAGACATAGGTACACGATGAAGATTTCTAGATTGTTGAATAAAAATATTGGAATGTAAGATTTTTCACGTACGGTCATTTGCTCTAAAGCAGAGGTTACATTTCCATCGACGACTGTCCACAAAGTAGATAAATGGATTAATATAAGTGCGACAAGATTTACATCTAACTATAGTTGAGCATTGGATTACAGGCAATTGCTGAAAACAAAGAATACATACACAGAATATAAAAGATGCAATTTTTATCGACTCAGATCTACAATTTCGAAACAAATTGTTCTATGCTCACCGTTAAATCTTTGAATGGATGGATGAGAACGCCTAAGGGGAGTCTAGCTTTTTGTAACAAATTCTTACTCTCGGGGATTTTTGTTAGTGTGCATCGAAATATACTGAAATTCAAATATTGAGCAACATTTAGAAAACTTCAATCCCAAACTTTTACCTCAAAATACAATAAAATGTATATTTTCACTCACTCTGGACTACAATTAGTATTATTCATATATTCCTGCTGAAACCTAACTTCGGGTGGTTTCACCCCCGACGGGGGTAGCACCTGTCTCTGTTTCAACAAGTCCACACAATCGATTCCCCACATTTTGTTGAACCCATGTTGTGTGACCGACATGCCCCCCATTTGTTGAGTGACCGAGTTCATTTGCTGCTGTTGATTGTTATAATTGGCTTCCCCATACCCATTTGTTCGCCCAGTATTGTTGTACACAGGTCCATTACTGCTATTCCCCCCTTGTTGGGGATGATGATTAGCCACCATGGGTTGCGGTGGGGCAAACACTGGCTGCTGCGGTGTATGGATAGGTTGGGACGAGTATCCATTGATTCCCCCTGACGACGGGGGGTAGCCACCAGGATTTGGTTGCTGTTGCCCATAAGTTGGAGGCTGTTGAGGATATGACACAGTTTGTACCCCAGGAGGGGGAGGAATCATCGGCGGTCTGCTATTCACAGCAGGTTGAGATGATGGCACATGATTTTGTTGTTGAACTTGTGTTGGCTGCTGAGGAGGGATTGATGGGTAAATTCTTGGCTGTTGTGTAGGTGGGATCATAGATGAAGGGTAAATATTATTGTTCCCTGGTTGTGGTTGCAAGTATGGTGCAGTCACTTGCTGTGGAGGAGGAAGTGATTGTGGACCACTGGGTGGATACTGAGGGGGTCGATTGTTAGTACTACTGGGCTGTGCAAGATTTCCATGAGGTGGAGGAGGATTGTGATTATAATTGGGATTAAATGGTGGTTGTGGCTCGTATGATGGAGCTGCGCGTGGGTATTCCATGGTGATTTACAATAAGCGTAGCCTACTTTCTGTATAAAAGTTGATGAAAAATGTTTCTTGTGGCACGAGTTTGTCTGAAATCCTGCTGTGGAACAAAACAATGAGTTGTGAATTAGAAAGATACAAGGAATTCAATGCAGTTTCGGTTGCAATATATTCGCTGGTGCTTAAGTCTTACCCAAATTAATGGAAACACAACTACGTAATGTGACCTAATTTTAAATTATATAAAAGTCTTTTAACAACTTACAAATTCGGAATGGGAGAAGTCAAGTGCCAACTTCTTTGGGACATTATATGACCGTCAACATTGTAGTTTCGGATTTTCTAAAATTACAAATCAGTGTTTTTATCTCGTTAAAAAATTGCTAATCTTCTACAACCTGTCATTCAACATTTTGATGTGAACGAACACAAACGATGAATAGTAATCGAATAAAGCTACGCAATAATTACCTTTATTGATGATTTAGATGAAAATATTTACGTTGTGTTAGCTAATACACTTAATTTCTTAATCAATGAACAGATTCACCTTTCAAATCTAAAGTAACAAATTTAACTGCAAAATGAATTGTTGAAACATAGCCGGAAAAACGAGCTCTAGTCCAATTCCTTTACACCGTGACGTGGCCTAGCCTACACCGCGAAATTCAATTCTCAAGTACAGCTCAGCGTCAAAGTTTATCCATTTTCATGCTAATGGTTTAAATTCGTGAAAAAGCGTGTGAACCAGACAACAATTTTCACCCATGAAATATTTAATGATTCGTTAGTTAGCCTTACGTCCAAACTACTTTTTTCAGCGTTATTTGCATCGGTAAGTTGAGTTCAGTGAATAATATACGGCTATTATGGGATTTAGGTCACGCAGGAAGACTGCACTGCATGTAAAGTATCAAAGTATGCATGATAAGACTGGAATTCATGGACAATCATAAAAGTTATAGTATCATGTCTAAGTGTTTTACAAATCATTGTGACTAGACAAATGTTATTGACTTGTTTTCCAGAAAAAATGGGAAACTAACTTCTAGATTATTCATTTAGCTCACGTAAAAAGTATAAGAATTCCAGATGCAAAAGGGAAATGAAACCCAAGGCCGTAATGAAATGATGCATGTAATATGGAATGGAGGAACATATAATTTGTTATTCTGTGGTTGTTTTTTGTCAACTCATTTTGGGCAGGTTTTGTGAGTCATGCAAATATAGCTTACGGTATACTGTATACTACACATT
>Ga0210040_10001488_pt1 | contig 35331 bp, 18 predicted proteins | sample CryGeyCG12114_NA_FD_185462 | JGI IMG/M metagenome (GOLD analysis project Ga0210040, IMG submission 185462) | Groundwater microbial communities from aquifer - Crystal Geyser CG19_WC_8/21/14_NA (SPAdes) (version 2) | ecosystem: Environmental > Aquatic > Deep subsurface > Groundwater | place: USA...
GTCCATTTCAATGAAACAAACAATTTTTGTTTCGGTACGTTATCTGTCGTTTTTTGTTATTGTTGCCACAACATTTAACAGACAATTTGTATAAATCCACCATTTATCGGGGACAGCCGAATAACACGGGGCAACTTTTTTTAACTTTTAAATGAACAGTAGTTGGCCATGATAAAGTCGCGTGTTAAAAGGTTTGTCACCCGCAGTCTTATTCGAACTTTCGGTATATCAGTATTATAAAATTTGTTATCAGGTAATATCTCAGGTTTTTCGTCGATTAGTTACTATATTTTATAGAGAAACTTAATAGTTGTTCACTGTAACTCAACATAATTTTTGATTTTTTTGATCTACAATACGTAACCGTGTCTCAATATTATGTGTTACTGTTTATATGTTTAATCGCTAACCATCTTTATTGAATGAGAGATTGAACATAAACGTATCAACGAAATATACCTATGAGCTTCTTCCACATAATTAATAAAGAAAGCGAAATTGTTAACTTGTTAATTGACGTGCACAATATTTGACGCTAATACATCTGAAAATTTTATAAACTATAGTTAGTTAGGCTCTTGCAAGAACAAACTGTTTTTAAATTTTCAAACTGGAAAAAACGCGTGCAAGTTTGCAAAACTATCAAAAGGTTCCTAATTTTGCATTTCTAAAAAATTTATGTAGCCTTTAGAGTTTGAGATGATATGTCGTCAGAACAGATACATCTTATGCTGAGGAGATATCTCGTCGGTCTTATGAGCGAGCGATGAGGCTTTTCGGTTTTTTTAGTGCTACCAGTTTTGTAAACTTTCAAACTTTACTAAATGTTGTTATCAAATCCCAAAAAACTCATAATCTTCCTAAATGTACGTTCGTCTGTTAATATTATGTGCGTGTATTATCATTAATGCACAGGTATCTGCAAATATTCGGGCACCAGTCTGGCTGTCAATTTTTCGATTCCGAATCTAAAGATTCGAATAGATTTGATTAGTATTTGATTCTGAATTATTTAACGTTTACTTTTTCTTGTTTCTTTCTTTTCCGCGCTTTCGAAAAATAGTAACTCGCGGAGTTTTCCCGCTTGATTATTTCTTTCTTTTTCGCATCAAATTTTCGGTCTCGCTTTATTATCATCAAACATTTTTCATGCACAAGTTTTAACATATATTGAAAAAATGATTTTGCAAAATGGAATGCTTAATGTACCTGACTATTCTATAAAAAGTTGTAACTTTGTTGACGTTATCATGACTGCAAAGTATCAGCTTTTAATTTAAATATAAAAGCCACACAAGATAAAAACACGATTGTATTCGGTCCCAATGATTTTTAAAAAAACTCTTACCTCAAAACTGCTAGACATTCTAAAATCACGACTGATTTCATTTTTAAAATAATTCATCATTATCTGTGAATGCATTGTTTTTGTCAAGTGAGTTTTTATAAAATTGAGTATGAACTTTTTATATGGAATTTAACGGCAAATTTGGAGATCTATTCAAACTAATGCGATATATTTGACTTTCAAATGCATTATATTTAAAATAGTTTTCACCGCTGCGAAAGCTCGGCTGAGTTTAAAAAGTGTTACGTAGACTAAAGCCAAGCTCCAAAATTTGTAATGTAACTGAAGTTGAGTGAAGCAAAAACCTGATTTCATTCCGATTCGGCTATTACCTGTGTAGAAATAAAATTAAGTAAAAAAAATGCAAACATCATTTTCTAGAATTTTTTGGTTGTTGACATTCAGAATCGTTTTCCACGCTATTTAAAACTTGAAAATCATCTTTGCATTTTTTTTCATTGAATTTCATTGCTACACAGATAATGCCCGCATCGGATTAAAATCGGGTTTTTTAATTTTTGACATTCAGAATCGTTTTCTACATTATTAAAAACACAGAAAATCATGTTTGCATTATTTTTGTACTGAATGACTATTTTACTCAGGTAATACCCGAATCGGATTAAAATCAGGTTTTTCGGTTCTTGACATTCAGAATCGTTTTCTACGTTATTTAAAACCTAGAAAATTATGTTAGCATTATTTTTGTACTGAATGACGTTTTAATATAGGTAATACGCGAATCGGGTTTTTCGGTTTTTGACATTCAGAATCGTTTTCTACGTTATTTAAAACCTAGAAAATCATGTTTACATTATTTTTGTACTGAATGACATTTTAACACAGGTAATACCGGAATCGGATTAAAAATCAGTTTTTTGTTTTTGAAATTCATAATCGTTTTCTACTCTTTCAAAAACCCTAAAAATGCCATTTTGGTTTTTTTCGGATTTTTTCTTGACTTTTAGTGACCTCTAGCGGGTGATTGAAACCGAATTTAGAAAATCTGGTTGCAGATTCGGATTTAACATAAAAAAATGAGCATGACAAATTTTTGAATAAATTTCATTTGAATGTCATTTTTTTAGTTTATCGGTGCGGGGTCTCTTTAACGAACAGTAGCTCTATACATTTTTGAAGTCACAGTCTCACAGTAAACTATCATAGTTGGGCCTACTTAGGGAATTGTGTTCCATCAACGTAGATTGTGACACTGTTAAATAGTGAAGTATACTTTTTTTAAAACTTTTGAACTCTTATTTGTTAAGGAATATTAAAAATGCAACCTGTAGGATCCTATATTTGAAATTTATGATATTCTTAATTATACGCGTTATAAAATTTCTTTTCGCTGTTTAGCATTATTTGTGATGTATCCATGGATATAGTTTGAGCATGAATATAGTGAACTCATTTTCATTTAAAAATGCACAATTTTTGCCATATTTAGAAAATGCTCACACCGATTTTGAAGAGATTAGGCAAAGCAGATGCTTCAAAGTTAGCTCTACCACTTTAAAAAAAGAAATTATGAAACAATGAAGGCTGTGGTCGCGAGCAAAAATTTGGATTTTGTTTCGACCGTAGCGTTCGGATTTTTTGTTCAATTTGCCCGAAAACATCTCATCTCAAGTTAATCTAGGACCAGAATTCTGATACGCTTTACAGAATTAATTTTGGTCTTATAGGTCAAAAGTTACAGACCGTTTTTTCGCAAAACTCGAGTGATTCCTAGACTAGTTATACTTTTTCCCAAATGTGGTTATCTGTAGCCAGGTAACCAAATTTGTGGAAATCGAAAAATAGTAAAAAAAAAAGAGAATACTACAAACAAATTAGACTCAACTGTATAGGAAAGGAAACCTTAAAAGGTATACAGCATACGGTTTACTGGTGAACATAAAATGAATACAATATAAATTCCCACAATCACTCTTCCATTGAAATAAAAAAATCTAAGGAAATTTGATACAATTTTCAGCTTCAAGTATATATTCGAGATATCTCATAAAATTTTAACCAAAAAGACCTTTTTAAGATACTATAGTCTTTTCAAAAAAAAAGAAATGTTTTTTTTTTGTTTGGTTTTCTGGCATTGGTTGTTTCATTGTCAAAAATATGTAAAAAAAAACTTTTTCAAATGATATTTTTAAGACTGAGTAAATTAGCAATGAAAAATGCTTGCAGATTTAGTGATTTAATTGTATAAATCGACCATTTATCGGGTTCGAAAATAGCCGAATAACATTAGGCAACTTCTTGTAACTTTAAAATGAGCAGTAGCACTGTTTATCATAGCTGACAGACTAATTGGCATCAATCAACAAAGCTTTTTATTATATTCGATGAAAATAAATTATAGAGCTGTCAAAGCAACACTATAGACATGTGCTTTTTTCCTCTCTCACTTTTCAATGCACTCTAAATGACATACATACAATGCTGATCCGTACATAAGCACAGTCTGGCTTATTATTTTTATCCTGTAGAAATGTCAACATGTCAGACACGTTAAATAAGCAACTCATTTACTTCTAAGGAAAGTAAATTAGGATTGGAATTAATCCCAGCATGATTGTCAAAGTAACACAGTGAAACTTTTGTTCCTATTCAATCTTATTACACTCTCAGCCTTCCGTCCATAAGTTTTTGCAATTAAAAAATTCAGTATTCACTCACAGTAAATAGAAAAATCAATAATGAGTAGAAACAATACTTCAAATTTCATGTTCCCAAGCAGCACCAGCACAAGCTTTATCATTATCATCCATAGTAAAATCTTACTAGCTAACAAATATTAGCACTGAATTTTCCAATCAGTACAAATACTAGTCATTTGTTACACGTTTATTGAGTCCTATGCAAACTTAATTTTCTTTTATCTCCTCTTTATTGTCAATACATAAAAAACGTACGAGCCAAAATTATAGGCAACATAAGGTATACGCAGTGACTACTATAAACAGTAATATTGATCGGGATCGACGAGCTGAGTGAATATTGGCAAGATTGTACACATAATCCATGCACATAGATTTTCACTTGCTGTCTGCACTGTAATCGTACACCATGGTCCTGTTGTGTGTGAGTAACAACCGTAACAACTAGTGAGCCTGATATTGTGGCATTAAGTCGTGCTCAAAACAATTTCTTTCCTATTTAATTTGACTTGGAGAACACACACACACACACACAAATAAAGGCCAGGGTAGTAGCTTAGCTGAGCTGGCACAGGTATACTAGAAAGGGAATCTAGAGATACACATGTACGATGTGCTGGATTGCAAATGTGCTCACTATTGTAGTAAGCTTATAGCTTAGCTGAGAAGTAATTTTTCCTCTGCGTGTGCCTACAGTTTCCTTGCATTACTTAACATTCCATTCCTTTCAATGACGGGAAATCAATTTCAGTATGGGAAGAGCCAAGTTTCTACTGCCAAGTAAGTAAGTAAGTAAGTAAGTAAGTGACTGCCGAAAAGGTAATGTGTAAGAAAAAGCAACCTGAAGCGTGTGCATACATCTTCTCGTCGTCGACCTCTTTGCATTAGAGAGAGAGAGAGAGAAAATAGCTATCACTGGCTGCTCCGACCGCGTTACAAACACCGCTAGATTCATCCAACATAGGGACAGGTGCGGGTGCTAGTGCTAGCTGTCTATATAGCTGCGTGCTCAACAAAATACAATAGAGAATATAATAATGTATCAAGACAATACTTGCAATAAAAAGGTTGATTCACTAATTTTCGTATAAATATGGTCGAATACATTATATGATGTAGCCCTCCACCCAAAGCCCGAAGTAATTGCATTATCTAATTACACTGTAGAATTGTAAACTCCAGTGTAACCATTATTTTACCAATAATCAAATAAAGGCTTTAAAGAATACGTTCCATCATTTGTAAACCAAACTTGCCAAAGATAACGTGAGCATAATATGTCATATAGTGGAAAAGTTTGGTGTCGAAATTTTGAGTTTTGTCAGGATTGCTGACATATAAGAATGTACACAGAAATAAACCACGGCAACAGCAGAGAAATTAGACTAGTAAGTTAAAGTCTTTCCTAAGGAAAAGATTGCACAATAGTAGCAAGATATATTGCAAAAGCCTGGGATGACTTTGAATTCCCAGAACAGCCTTAAATAACAAAATATACGGTTCAACGACTTGAGCATTCAATCATTATGTGATCCTACTGTGCTCAATGGGTGAAAAAAGTGAGATCAGTGAAAAAGCTTAGGCTTTATACTAGTATGCATGCAGGAGGAAACGATTTTCACTATATTTGTTAAACCTTGTCCGCCTGCACCCAAGCACCCAAAATGTATCATATCAGGCCTCTTAAGTTTATGAGAGACTGACATGGAAAAGTTGATGTAAAAGTCACAAATCTTTTCGTTCAGGGATCAAAAAGTATTTTTATGCATTTAACAGTTGGAAAAAAAATTTTCTTGCCTATTCTGGTTTCATTTTGGTTCACTCACAACTTGACCAGAGAACCAAGCAGCATGAAATGACTTGCATACTATGAAGTCAAACTAATCTTGCTGTCAACTATGAGAATTAAATTGACAATCCAGGGAAGAAATGGCAAACCTGGAGGCAATCATCTGAATGAAAAGATACCCCCTGTTGACATCCAACCTATTTTCGTGGGGCAAAACGATGAGACAAAGTCATTGTGACGACCACATGACAGCTCCAATATACTAGCAATGGTAAGTCAATGTGGACTTGGACTATTGACAAAGCTTCCGTCTATACATACCCTGGAGACGTAATTGTAATAGGCTAGACAGTTAATATAAAGTTCAAAGAGCAAGTCAGGAAAATACTGTTAGTTACGACTTGAATCCTACGTCAACGGAACTATTTACTCACGACATTTAAGTTGCTACACGGAATGGAAAAGTAGGTTTAAAGCTACTACATTTTGTTCGTGTTAACATTACGAGTGATATTAAACTCACTATCTTGTTGCTAGAACCAATAACAACAAACAAGAATTAAAATTGCCAGAAACAGTCCCCTGAAGCTAAAGTTTCAAAAACAATGTTTAGAAACGAAGCCTTGAAGTAATAGGGGAAGAATAGATTGTTGCAACTTCCATCCTCTATCTTACAACATTAATTTCTGAGAGATGAAAGCCACGAGTTAAAAAACAAGCATGGTTGAGCTCACAATGTTTTTTCTGCTACATTACTTATCAAAATGTTTACCTTCATGCTATTGATAGCAGCAGGAGTCTTGTTAACTGCAGAAATCTGATCAAAAAGTTAGATTTTACACGTTTATAAAAACTCAGCAACGTTGGCAGCGGGATTAAGTCTCATACTTTTCCATGTTCAACAATTTATGATGAATTCGAGCTTCGGCTAGGACTGGCGACTGCAAACCAAAAACTGATATATTTAGTTGTGATAGTGTCAGTAATGGCATATGTGGGTCTTTTGTAGAACTGATACTGACTGTTGAATTGAGAAGTTTCTTCTATACATGCTAATCAAAGTGGCATCTTAATCTGACCTGTTGGGAACATTCTAAAGTGCTTATCATTTCTATTACTGAAATTGGGGATGCAAGTAAGAATTCGTCAAGTGCAAAGCTGGTCGGGATTTATGGAATGTGTATCAGCGCGGGACAGAATTGCTTGTTCAAGTCCTTGTAAAATATAAGACTGTTAATAGGTGATAGGTGCGTCTGCCATAGGCCAGTATGGTCTTCGCAGTATGTCTGGCTTGCTTTAACTATATATCGACTAGTCGAATCACCTCAAAAACATATAACATTATAAAAGTTTAACCAAGATGAGATGTACATAAAATGCCTTCTAAAACATGTTACCCAAAGGCTTCAGCAGAAGCAAAGAATTAGGAAATTGGCTGCTATTCACTTGGGTCCGTTTTGCCTCTGAACCCTCAGCATCAGGTAATAGTATAATATGCTGGAGTAGTGAGCACATTGATTCCGCAAAGTTTCCGATACATGCGCTACGCAATATTGAATGTGAGGGAGAGTGCAGCCACACAAGAAGTCTCAGAAGACATGCTGGACATGATATTTAGACTTTTGTTGGTAAATATGGGTGACGGGCATTTATAAAGCATGAGGAAAGTTGGATTTTCCTTGATTTTGTTCACTGGGGGAGTTCTGACTACCACAATCTTTGATACTAATATACATATCAGTGGTTGGAAGCGCAGAGTTATAAGGTTAGTAAGGTGAATTATCAGATGATTACCGAATATAAACTCACCGTATGGTCAATAAAAGAGATTTGACTTTTACCAATTTTATTCACTTTGGAAAGAACGCTTTCCATTCAATTATCCTGTAAAATCGGATCAGCTCAAGTCTGGCGTATAAGATCTATAAGGGATTTATACTTGCATTTTAGTGCGCCTTTTATTTTTATGCCCACTTATGGCCAAGTTTAATCATGAAATCTCAAATGGATTATTTTCCTTCAGTCATTCCTGTCTGCACGGAATGGATGGAAATATGAACCGTTTGCTCCAAATCCGTAGAGCCATACTGTTCTCGCAAGTAATATGGTCTTATAGAAACTCGCACAAAATAATATCCTTTTAAACCAATTTCGGTGAAATTAAGTACAAGATGTTTACTACTACTACAGCTCTCAAAGCAGTAGCAGCAGTACTGCGTCGTACCTTTTTGAAATCCTTCCACCAGAATCTTCGGTGCATTTAGAAATTCTCTGATCTGAAGAAATTACGACTCCTAGTTTTGTCCAAATGGTAAACTTCCCCCTATAGTTAAAAATAAAGGATGCACTTGTAGCTCGCAAATGTCACAAAATGGAAGGAACAATAAGCTTTTGAACATACTTAAGTACGCAATTCAACAAAATACGTAAACAGCGTGGAGCATTAAATTCTGTAACTTCAGCTCCACGGTCTATAATGACGAGCGGAAAAGACGAGAGGTTGACAAGCAACGTTTATCTATAAACTCCATGCGTGCTAGCGAAGATTTTAACGAACGGCAGTTTATTTGAGGCAAAAAAATAAAAAACCTCTAAACTCTCCATATTGATACCTCTGCGCTATTAGCAACAAAATTCAACATGTTTTCGTTACACATAACCTACTGACTGACCTTCATCAGCAAATCTCACACAACAAGTGATAACTTTCTGTCCATAAACAAACAGAAACAAAGAGTGAACAACAAAACAGTCATGCCGACATTTTTTTTCAAACTGGCTCCCATTTAAGCATGTAGTAGTAGTTATACAAGCCGAAACCGTCAACAACCTGCAGATAAGTTGGGAGTAAGCACATGTGGGTAACGAGCTGCCATTGTGTAACATTTTTCAGAGCTCCCGGGAGGATGGTCACGGAGATGGATGCCCGGGTCCTCCTTTTCTGCCACCATTATCTCCATCCGCTTCGACTTGCACTATTCCAAGTACCAATTTTGGGGGCTCCATTTGTGATCCTTGTCCCACAACAACAACAACTGGTGTCGCCACCTCGGCGGCTGTGGGTACTACCACGTCTGTAAACACAAATAACATGTCTAATTTAGCCGGAATCTCTTCAGGGGTCACCGATTCCTCTGGTACCAATCAGTCGACGCATTCGTTGCCACCTTTACATCCAGCAGTACCACCACAGCCACCAGAACCAGAGCTTTTGTCTCCAAGAGTACTCACAGCCTCAGCTTCCCATTTGTCATTGCAGTCCAGTCGTCACAACAGGTATTCAGAATACAAAAAAAAATATTTTAGTTGATTAATTTTCACTAGGGCCGAATCGAGAAATTCAGTTATTATTATTATATTCCGTTGCTACAACACACGCTGGTGGAAATGATTTTACAGTTAGTTTGCACGGTTTCGTTGATGCATTCATTTCATTATTGGCTAATGGCTTTGTAACCTTACAATTAGTTGCAACTTGGGCATGGTTTAAGAGTTGCGTTTATTTTGATTGGCATTGCATTTGAAGCTTGAGTGGTATGTTTATTTCATTTGCTTTTTGTTTTGTCTCACTGCCGGTAGTTTTGTTTTGGAAAAGAGGACCAAAGTTGCTTATTTTTTAAGAAACAAGTCATTTGGCAACGTTAATCAAATATTCGGAATCCTACGGTACAGTGGTAGTGGTACAGTTCGTTTCGTGTGTTTTAAAGAAGATCCAAGGGTCGAGATAAAAAAAGACCTATTAAACTAATAGTGATTTTTTTAAATAAACGTAAACGTTTTTAATTATAGTGGGGTCAGAAAAGGTATAGGATTGAAAAGGAGAAAGTAAATAGAATAGATTAGTGATTTAAATCTATTGGTTCAATAAAATTCATTTTCTGCCACTCCCTCGACTCTGGAACGAAATCCTGTAGTCAAGTTACTGTTTTTGATCATTAGTGGAAACTGACCAACTGCGTGAGTTCAGCCTACCATACGCAGTGTAGAAGATTTGTGGTCACCAAAGCCAGACCTTGGGCTTTTGGGCTATCAAACATTGAACTTTTAAGTTTAAAAAAAGATTAGGTGATCGTTTTGAAGGCATGCAGATGCACAAAAGTTGATCATGTTCAGCCACCGCTCTATGTAACGTTAATTTCCATTACAACTTATCTACAAATACAACATTGTTTTTCTGTTCCATCAACTAATATATTTTTTTAAACTTCGAAGTTCAAGGTTTGATAGACCCAAACCAAATCACCACAAATCTTATACACAGTGTATGATTATCGCATCGAAATGGGAAGCATTATATTCGGAAGGTATGATTATCAGAATTAATTATCTAGTGAACGCATCATATTTGGAAAACGTTTGGTTCCGTTTACTAATTATAACATGCGGGCCCAGTGGCCTTTAGCTAGACTAACACTTTACATATAAATGTGAAACCTGCCGAATTTTTCATAATCCACAAATTTTCTGACCTTCGGCGACGGCGAGTTTTGAGAATGCAAGAGACATACGAATACAATGGATTACTGAAGTATAGGCCTGGTACTATTATAATAATTAGCAACGATGATGGAAGCAGGAATACAGACAATTCTAAATTATTTGTTTTCCAATAACCAATAAAAGTAAAATGAATTATATGTTTTCGTTTAAAGAATGTAATAGAATGTGAGTCAATTGTGGTTGTTGTAATAAGACATTGCTTTTTATAGTTTCCTGAGGACGATGTATTCCGATTATTAAGTATTCTATTTAATAAGCATTCCGAATTGAATGCCGTCCGAATCTGTAATTCCGAATATGATACTTCCGAATGCAAGCACAATTGCGAACGGTGTTTGTTCACATTAGCCATAGTGTTGATTTTTTTACGTCGGATGTCTGAGAGCCCCAAAGCCCCATGTTCACATAATGGAATTGATTTTAGGTTTTGTATAGAAATCGTAAAAAACTAAAACTTTGATTAAAATAAATGAATGATGTCGTTTCCCCAGATTCATTTGTTAGTTTTTCTAATCAGCAGCTGTGTTAGCTTGCATGGTTCCAACTTTTTTTCACAAAAAATGTGAAGTAATGATAGGTAGTTGAACACAGGAAACTTCAAACAAAGCCCTAATTATGCAAGCGAACTAAAAAAACAAGCGGCGCTATTTTAATTAGTTCTAGCTCCAGCTCTAATAGCAATATTTAAATTATTGCAAAACCCGATTTACGGTTAGTATAATACCTGTCGTAAAAAAGACACTCAACAGCATGCTGTCATGAACAATCAGCTGTCGAATCATAATCCAGCCCTTTGTATACATGTATTGCATGAAAAATTAAAAAAATTCACCCGATGGATGGTAGTTAGTGAATAACTCGTGTATGCATGTACATAGCTAAAATAATATGCATTTCCCTAGTTTCAGTTAGTGAGTACTGAATTCTGACTAACGATACATAGACCTCTGTATGTGGCTAATGCCATTTCTGTTTAGATGAATGATGAACACTATTTTGTTAATTAGTCTGAGATATTCAAAATAATTCTTTTTAATTGATAAATGAGGCTTGTCTAAAGCTTTGGCTTCTTTTTTATTCATAGATTCCATTCAGGCAGTTATTCATTTAATCGGTAAGCACTCTCATATCATATTTAGTTTACAGATGTTTTGTAGATGTGGAATTTTGTAGCTGAGAATGATTTCAGTATTTTTCAGTGTTATATGTGGAGTTATTTAATGTAAGAGAAACATCATACGTTACGTAGCTCGTATACTAAGGCTACAAAAGATTTGTTCTGCTCCTAATGTTTTACAGGTCTCATTGTATGGTGGTATAAAATGATTCATATTTAATTGTTCCATCAGCAGGGCATTAATTAAGTTTATATTTTTGTTTGGTCATTGCTTTGCTATTTACAACAACTATGAATTTTTAATAATAATAACTTTTGGTATTTAGCCTGGCTAGGTGACGCGGGTGACAATGTAGAGTCTGTTCTTTTTTTAGGTTCACCCTGTATTCTTGCTTTATTTCGCGTACTAATATGCAGCTTGAACTGCATGTTCGATGTGTATGTACATCAGGTAAGTACATGCATGCATACAAAAAATGGTCGAAATCGGTTGGTAGGTGTGTGAGGAATGCGAAAAAATGTGAAAAACAAGTGTTCGTAATTTTAGGTTCATTTATGCTTTTCTGCTTAAGCTTGCCAATATGTGCTGTATTCTTATTTTAAACTTAAATTTTAAACTTTCATCGCTATGTCTAAGGGAAAAGTGCTAACGGACATTGAAAAGGCGGTAATTAATGCCTTGAGAAAACTTGGTATCTGACACAGAAAGATTGCAAACAAAATAGGAAGATCAGCTAACGTGGTGAATAATTTTGTGCGACTTGGGAGTAAATACAACTCTAAATGCTCTCTAAGAGGCTGGAAACCCGAAATTTCGGAGCAGGAGGCTAGGAGAATAACCAGAGTAGCAGCTACTGGGACGTATTTTAGTACGGGAGATCCGAAATGAGCTGCCTGAACGAAGATCAGTTAGTTCTATTCACAAAATTTTGAAAGCAGATCCCAACTTAACATACCAAAAACGTAAAGGAGGACCACAACTCACTGCTAAACACAAGGAAGCCCGGCTTAATTGGAGCAAAGACCAAATAAATTGGGACCAACAATGGAAAAAAGTTGTATTTTCAGACGAAAAGAAGTAGAACTCAGATGGTCCTGATGGGTACAAATTTTACTGGCACGATATCCGGAAAGAACCCCTACTTTACTCTCAAAGACAGCATGGTTAGATATAAATATTTATTTATTTGGAAAATTCTTATGTACACTATTTTTTTGCAAACCAAACTTGGGAATTTTTTGACGCTAGGTGGAGACACTGTAATGTTCTGGGGAGCATTTAGCTGGAACGGCGTTGTACCTTTACATGAAATAAAGCCTTATTCCAACTCGGAGGACTATCAGTGTGTGCTACAAGAAACTTTATTACCGGTTGGAACCCGAACAGGAGGGAGAGGATGGATATTCCAACAAAATGCTAAAATTCATACTTCACGCTCTACAAAAGAGTGGTTGGAAAGAAAAAAAAATCGTTTACTGCCTTGGCCATCGAAAAGTCCTGATCTCAATCCCATTGAGAACCTTTGGGGGATCGTTAGTCGCCGAGTTTATGGACATGAGAAGCAGTATGCGACCAAAACCGAACTTGCAGCTGCCATTCATAATGAGTGGAATTCTTTGCCCTTGGAATTATTGCAAAAACTAATTGTATCTATGAAAAATCGTATTTTTTATGTAATACGAGCTAATGGAGGGAATTCTAACTAAAAATGCTATAAATTTTGCTTTATTTGTAAGTCCAGCCTTTCAATATATATATGAACCTAAAATTACGAACACCTGTTTTTCACATTTTTTCGCATTCCTCACATACCTACCAACCGATTTCGACCATTTTTTGTATGCATGCATGTACTTACCTGATGTACATACACAACGAACATGCAGTTCAAGCTGCATACTAGTACGCGTAATAATGCAAAAAACAGGGTGAACCTAAAAAAAGAAACAGACTCTAGTTTTATTGTGATTATATTGCGAAATGTTTCAAATGATGGGAAAAACTTCCCAGTCAACTGGAATACAGCGTTACCAAGTCAGTATAAATACCCCTTAATGTATATTTCTGTCTAAAATGTTGTTGAATTTTTAACTGCACCTGATTGAAAATTTATAAAATTTACAAGTTTTAGTTTGCATCGTGATTGATGAGGAATGAAAAGTTGTATTAGTTCTTTGTAGCTTAAAAACGTCATTGTTTTTAATTTATCTATTTAAATTATAATTTTCAAACTTTTTACAAGTTTGGAATGTGCAGAGCATTTTGACAGCGATGTACATTTTAATTAATCACTACCGAGTACACAGATATAAATATTAAAACATTGTAATTGCTCATGGATTTCCTCTGGTTTATAGTGTCGCCTCGTCATTGAGTGACCTGAGCTACGATGCAGCCATATTAGAAAGAGCTCTACGGACCAACGATGTGGGTAAAGTTCGCAAATGCTTTGAAAAACATCGGCACCGCTTTCAGGTTGGTAAACAATTCCCACACACAAAAATATAATTTTTCATCAAAATAGACTACATTAGAAACAAAATGCTACAGAAAAACTTGAATATTTCCCCTATACATTTTAAATATGTTTACAATTCATTGAAAATGCATTTCTAAAACCTTTTTATGCCACATATACATAATCAAACCAGCAAATTGACAAACCGACAATGGTATTATAACTTTGAATAACTAGGAGAATTATGTGAAAAAATAGATATGCACTGCAAGTTTGAAATATATATGCACTGCAAGTTAGAGAAAGAAGACTTATTTGAACTCATGTTGATGGAATATTTATGAAGTAGTATGAACTACGATGTTAACTGGTTGATCTGAGCCCAAATAGTGGTATGCAGGGCCAGGGCCGAGACCAGGCCTCTATTTGTGTACGTGTATGGTCGATTGAAAACGCTTCCTTTCTCTTTTTCCTACGCCTTCTTCTACTTTTACTTTCCCCATTACTTATACTTAATGTTCTCGTCGGATGTGAATCTATCGTCCATGAAAGTAGTGGTACATTTCCTAATGCAATTAGCTCACTTGTACTCCATTTGTTTACCTATATAACTTTTCAATATTTATTTAGAATTATTTCATGGACAGGAAATTGGGTCTTCTTGTGCGAAAAAATAAAGACAAGACACTCGATGAACCAGTTCATAATTGTATAGTATCTCTTATTAGACGGTAAGAGACTGGTAGCCTTTTGTTTACACTAAAAGTTTTGAAACATGTGAAAATGTCTCTTTGGAAACGTGGACTAAAGTTTCCCTAGGCTGAATCATAAATTTATAACCGAGTCACAGTAGCACTACCGCATTAGTCAATTTGGGAATCGACTATGTCTACTTGCCTACGACCCCGTAGTAGTTTCTATGTTCTATATATGGGGATAGCGGAGTTTCTAGAAACGGGTAATATTATATCACTTTGATTTCGGCTCAATCGTTTTTGAATGTCTGGAGGACCATTATTAAAATCCAAATGGTATCACCCAAGTTTCACTCCATTTTCAATGCACTATTATGAAGATGAAATTTATTCTTAATAATGGAGATATATTTAAACATGTTATACACGTGTTTTGTTCGGAGTTAGTTGCTATTGTTGTGCCCATTTTTAGTTCTGATTCTTGAAGCAATGATATTAGAAGTCACCGGAGACCTAAACTATTTGCATTTGTTTTGAATTCATATAAATAACTGTTATAACATATTCCCTGTTTCAAGAACTGGTGCAACTTGAGCAAACTTATTAAGGTTATGAATTTGTTCAACTTCGATTCCCGTGGCTCATTCTTGTAATATCTTACTTTCTACTCGCTTTCAAAACTTTACAACTGCTCTGGGAATAAGAATACTTGTATTGTGTGAAAAAGGAAATGAATGCCCCGAAACGCACCGCTATTTCTGCTCCTAATATACCATGTGTAGAATAATTTCAGTCTCATAGAATGATTTCTTGGGAATTTTCTATGATTGAAACTGATACAAAAAATGTAGCCCGTTCTACCTTACTACCTAGCTAACATTTTTATGTATTCAATTACTTTTCTTTTGTACCTTGTATTTTCTTCTCCTTAATCTACATGAAAAAAAGTAATTCGATAGGAAGAATAAATTAGATAAAAAGTGGAATATTCCCTGCTATGCGGTAAAATGCGTATGCTGTAGGACGAGTGGCTCAATCCTGTGAATGGCTCTTCCTCCATGCCATGGTTCAAAGAGCAGAGAGTAGAAACAACATTATAGAGCACTAATAATATATCATTGGTGAAAACATTGGTTCTGCTCTGGTTCCATCTCAAGTTTCATATGTGTTCCTGTGTATTTGTACGGGATTGCAGTTGCTAGACCGCAGTCAGCAGAACTCGGAGGGAGATGGAACATGTACTACCACGGGCACAACTGTACCCACAACTTCGGTACCGGGCCCATCTCTAGCTAAATCCAGGTGGGATCTTCTAATGCACTTTATTTTAATGAAATATAAATTTGACATGAGAGTTGCACCCGAGTTGATCAACTTGACAAGGCCTAGGCAAAACTACTCACTTCAATAGAATATTGTGACTAACATAATTTTTCATTAATAACTCCCTATTGGAGTGTCTACTGCTTTCCAACTGGGTCCCTTATTTTAGATTCTTATAATTACGTCCTACCGAGGCATCATCCATTTTTAATGAGGCTAACATGATGTGACGCGTGCTTTATACTTTGGCTTTCAACTTTTCCTTGACAGCCGCTCCACTCTAATTTCATTTTTATTCAATTCCATGTCCCTCAGGTTATTTAATTTTTAAGCTATATCCAGATTTGCCTATTCCGTTTATCTAAAAGCTACCAAACTAACCCTTGGTCCGAGTCTTGTTGAAATTATGCTATGGGGTTTAACTATCTGTGTCTTACTATTCTTACTATAAAGTTACTAAATGCTCAATTAAATCTCTGCTACCAATTAATGACTCGATACTAATTAGTATTTACATAAAATATTATCATATATTCCTTTGCTGTGCTCTAGGTTCAGTGAGATTAATACAGAAGAAGAAAATCCAGTCGTGTTCACCAATGCCCTTCATTTGGCTACAGAATGGGGGGCAAACGATGTGCTCAGGTATTTACTTCGTGAACAACTGGATCCCAACACCGCGGGCCGTTTGCCTGACATGTACGACCTAACGGGCGGAGGAAGTCGTAGCGCCTCAGTGTCCGCTTGGGGTTCCGGTTGTGTGTTCTCTCCTCCTAGTCCTAGAAATACTTCTCGTGACGTGTCCCCCAGTAGGGAAGTAGTTAGAATATTCTCACGAAATTCTTCGCGAAATGTGTCAAGTGAATCTTCAAGATGTGTGTCACCATGTCGTGATCGTCTAATGTCAAATAAAGGAGAGCTCTTCGAAAGTCGAACGGCTCATTTACGGAGGGAAGCTTTCAAAAGTTTGTCTGCCAAAGGGGATGACAAAGGGGATTCAACTGCAGATGAACAGGAAAATCAACCCCCTTCAGAAGTGAGACCGATTATATCGGTAGTTTACTGCACATCTGATGAACGAAGGCGATCTAGTGTTCGACCCGGGGATCATGCATTTCCAGGATCAGGGTATGGCTCTGGCAATGAAAAAGATGGTGATGATTGGACTCCAGGTACATTCTTTACATTTAATCGTTGTAAACACGTAGAACTACCACTATCAATTGGTAATAACATGCCATAGCTCTTGTGTATATATTCTATCATTATCATAACTTACTTAGTTAGACTGAACTTGTGAGAGCAGTATAGAAGATTTGCCTGATATCATAGAAAAAAAAATTTTCTCTTTAAATATGGCTACGTATAAATATATTTATAAAGTGAAAGTAAAGGGTGAATTGAATGCATAAAGTGTGATGAGAATTTGAAATCAATGAGAATGAACTTAACAGCTTAGAAAAGTGAACGGTAACTTACAGTAAATGTAGACTATTTCTCAGATGCAGGTGGAACAGGCCGGAAAATGAATCGCCGTGTCAGCTGGGTGTCCAGTTTACGAGATCCCTCTGATAAAAATCGAATGACTCTTGCTGGGAGATTGCGAAAACAAAAGCTAAGACTGCCTCGACAAAGGAGTTTTTCTTTGGAAAGTGAGCTTGAGCTGAGAACTGTGGCAAAACGAGCTGTAGGTGTAGCTGGAGCTTTAGCCAGTATACGAGAAGCCAGGAGAAGCATATCTTTAAAAAACAGCCCTCTGCACTTCCCTTGGAATTTTAGACGAGAAAGTTCCTCTGCCATGAGAGATGGTGGCGTTTTTGCCGAGCTAAGAAGAAGTTCTGAGATTTTTCGCAATATCCTCCTTTCGATTGCTGGCAGGGAAGAGTCTACTCCAACAGGTTTGCCAATTTACTTGAGTAGCTTCAACATCAAGTAACTGACTGTGAGTGAGCAAATAAAAGAGTCGACAGAAAGACAAGCTCTCTTTGTGGCCTCTTGAAAACGATGTGAACTGTGAATGATTAGTTTGTAGAGCCATTCATCAAATTAGTAGTGTCCTAATTATTATGATTTGAAGGAAACACTTTTTTCTCGGTCAGTCAGTTAGACATAAATAGTTGTGAAAGAAGGTTTCTTAACATTTACGGCTATCTTGTAGTTTTCAAGCAGGAGCTGTCAGATTTTTAGCGCCACAACGGGATGTAAAGAAACTGCTGAGAACTACATCTCAGCTTCAGAGTTTATTAATATTCGGGATTTTTTTGTATTGATGAGATAACTAAAATCCAATAAGCCAAGTGTATGCAGCAAGAAGTTTTTTGTACACAGCCTACATATTCGTTCACACTGTGAACTAATTTGTCACAGCATTTCGTATCTGCTTTTCCAATCTTTTGACATGCTCCTTCCTGTGAATTTCAAGAGCATCCGTTGATCCAAAATGGTGGCAACATGAACATTCTGATTGATGTCCATTAGTATTGAAAGGTCACTCAAGTTTTACATGAATAACATGTTCGGAATGTTGGTTAATCGAGAATGATAGTGAGGCCAAAGTTTTGCAACACATCCAATTCAGTTAGAGATAAATTAATCTACTAAAACAGCTATTATTGAGCTTAAAATGCACTCTAATAGCATGCCACTCATGGTTATTAGTATTTTCCGACATCTCTTTCTATATACACAATGTGTGTGCGTATGACTAGGGCTGACTGAAAATTGTATTCCCCAAGTGTCTGGTCACAACCACTTACCATATATTGTGTTGTCGACTTCTGAAACTTTCCGTTGTAGGTATGCTATGTTACGCACACAGCATGTTTCCATAAGTGTGGTGAAAGTCATTGCTTGTTTTTCCGAATACTTGGTTCCTACTTTTACGCTATAACAACCTACACGTAGGATTAAACTTTGACTTTTTTTGCCCAAGGGAACTGAACTATGGCAGTTGCGTTTGATTTTTGTTTGCATGGCATACTAAAGTCACTTATTTTGTTACTTTTTTCAACGTGTGTATTTAAGTTTTTCATAGGTGGACATCACGCCACCGGATCTTGCTGATTACATGTTCAAGTAGTCAATAAGACTGTAAGCATGAAAGTTTGGGAGGAGATGCTTACCGTGTTATTGACTAATGTTCAAGTATTTATTTCGAGTAGAAAATGGCGTAGATAATCAAAATGTAGGCATTAGATTTTAAGATGATACTTTTTTAATGAGAACATTTTTGATTGTTCATAATGTCTGCAAACCAGCTACCTAGTTTTACTTGTTGTGCGCCCGAATACAAAATTTTTCACTTAGTCTGACTTCTAGTGCATCAAACTTACTTTAAAAATTATCAAGTTTTAACCATGCCAGGCTTCTGCGACGAATGTCAAATAGAATTTGAACACAGTATGTATTAAAGTATTTAACTTGATTTTCATAGTATTACTTGACTGGAAAATTACAGTTTTGAAAGATTTTACTAACTTATTCACTGAATCCGTCGTATATTACTTAAGTAATTTGTAAATATAACGTACAAACATGGCATTCAAAATAACTACATTATTTACTAAATGAAGTTACGCTAAGTTACGAATAAGTAAGAATAATCTTCAATTTAAACGTATGACGACCGACTACAGTATGACTATTTTTGGCTGGCTTCTGTGGATTTGTTTTTTCTATATTTTCCTCATTGTCGTTGTAATTTAGATGAGGATCAGTACGAGTTGGAAGGAAAAGATTTGAGCTTTTCATCCCTACTGGCTGCTCATGGCCGACGGCGATCTGAAAGAAGTGTTTCATATTCATCGTGCTCATGGTCTGATGTGTCCATTGGATCGGAAACTATGATGAGGAAAATGCTAAGCATCAACCCTTCCATTCCTAAAGGCCTTTTAGTAGTGTCTGTGGAAAGCCGCGGGCGAGAAATAACTTTTGCTGAGCATTATACGCCAGCGTATTTGATGACATTGCCTCCAATATTTCTGGCTGCCTCACGGGGAAGAACTACTCCCATTTCCTTGCTTCTCCAATTTGGTGCCAAAGCTATGGTTTCGGTAAGTTATGCTCCAAACTCTAAACTGTAAACGCTCATACCAAAAAAAAGCAATAGTTTGAGATTCATTATGTGTTTATAATTACGGATTGCTTCACTTTTTAGTTTAGTAATTTTTAGTTAGTTAGTAAATACCCTACATTCCAAGTCCACATATTGCGGTATATATTTCTTAAATTTGTGTGAATTATTGACTGACTGTGAGTGAGTGCACTCGACAAGGGGAATGGAATTAGGACTGCAATACTAATAGTGTAACATGTCGCCCAAATACTGTCAATGCCTTTTGTTCGTTCATTATGTGTTAATGGTGCCAATATTGATTCAATAGGATTCACTTGGCAACACGCCTCTTCACTTGGCTGTGATACAGTCTCCAACCCCGTGGGATATTATTCTAGATCTGATGGAGAGTGGTTCGAAAATCACAGCCCGCAATGAGCGGGGTGTTACACCTCAAGACTTGCTGCAGCCAATATGCCGTCTTCAAAAACAACTCGTTGCAGATTGTTGGCTAGGATTAGTTTTGGAAGATGCTGTACATATGGAACAAGCTGATCAGTGTCAGTTATTTTTCTCATTAGATTACATATGACATTATGTGCGTGTATTGCCAGCAAATATGTTTTGGGCCGTGTAGTAACTTTTTTTTATACCATTTTTCTGTAGCGACCAGAGAAACAGCTTCAAGATCCAGTCGATTGTTTAAAAAACTGCATGAAGCTCGTCATCATAGGGAGAAAAGTGAAATTCGTGGGAACGCACAAAAAGGAAGCACTGCGACAAATAAGCAAAATGTAGGGGACCAGACGCTTAGTGAGTTACCTAGTGGAAATGAGGGACCTAATCTAGGTTCTGCTTTGGGCTCTACCTTACGTACTTTCAAGGTGAGTGAGTTCTTATTTCATTTTTTTAACATGTTCAGAGAGAGAGAGAGAGTAAGAGCTCCTTGTATTGTTTTTTTAACCTCAAAACTAATGGAGGAATTGTCTAGTAGTAGAGACAGGCAGTTGGTCTCATTACCTTGATAACACAGCGTGTGGCTTCCCTCATTAAAAGTCTGATTACAGAATAGCTTTCACTTTTATAGTTTGTTCTAGTCAGATAAAGTGTTGTTCAATCTCTATCACAATTCCTCTCCTGGTTGGCAGTAGACATGTAGTTGAGCCAACTTGAACGCTAAAGGAGAGTTTATGAGATTATTATTTGGCTTTGCGTTCGCAACTAATAACATTTTGTGGCAGGGTTAATGTAACTTAAATGCAATAAAATTGTGTCTGTCTCCATCTCTATAATCTGTTAGTTTCTAGTTGTACTGCTGCACGTATTGTTCATAATAACTACGTTAATTTGATGCTCAGATTTGAACTGTTGAAGTCCTACGTCTGTACCTACTAAAAATTGTATATCCGATTTGTCAAGAGTCAATAATTAACTAAAGTGTAGAACTTTTTCAACATGCCTATTGTAAGGCCATCGTATTGAGTTGGGATATATTTTTTATAAAATTCTGGACTAGGAAATACGATTCCAATACTGATTTGGAATGAATGAATTGAATGGGTGAACTGTGTATGTATATTCCGTGGACTCATGAAGCCTCTTTTTGCCGTTGTTTATTTCTTTTTCTCCGGAGAAAGTAAGATACACGTGTGTGCTCGACTTAATATCTTACAAAAATTAACTCGAAAGGATGCATGCACGGCTGCTATATATAACAAGTTGTGCTCTCATTATTTTGCCTTCTCAGGAAAAGCCAAGTATGGATACAAGCACTTTCACTGTCTTTTCCCATTGGCTGGGGGAAAAGAGCAATTATTTCCTTCATTTGTGCGTTTCTATAGCCCGTGCAATCAGTATGCCATGTACGAAACCTGCATACTTTTGTTGTACGTTAAGCGATCATGCAGGAGCCATTTTTTAATAGATCTTTCTGGCAAACTAATGATTTACGCTACTAGAACTCCGAGTTGCAAACTCTGTGAATAGATCTCATGAGTACTTGATTATTTAAACAAATAGCTGATTCCCTAGAAAATTCCAATTTCCGTCAGATAAACTGTAAAAACAGCATTTTTTTAAAGTTTCTGTGCACTGCCTCCCATGCGTTTGTTTAGTTCATTTCGTGACTACAATTGTAGTAAATACATGTGAAAAGCGGAAGTATTGTATTTGTTCAGCAATCTTTCATTAGATTATTTCTTTTCAATTTGTTTGCATGCTTTGTAAATCCTTTTTGAGTGATTTGAGCAAACCCAAACCAAGAAAATAAGTTGTGCGAGCTATAGCTTATAGTTGTTAGTGCATGCGAAGTTTCTCATACCTCTCAAGTTTATTTTTTTTGCTATCTGTAATTTAGTTTTTTCATGCTAGAAAACTAAAAAACAAAATAGGTATAGTTTAGTGTAGTAAGTGGAAATTTTTTTTTTCGAGCGTTGTTAAGGAAAAAACAGCAAAAGCACACATTGAATAGATCGTATTTGTTGAAGTCTGGTGCACAAATACCCTGTGCACGATCAATAAAGGGAAACTCGACTAATTAACTTTGGATGTACATTGTGTATACATGAGTCAATTCAACTGTAATAAAATGTAAAGGAGCTTTGGGAATTAAAAAGGTATTATTCCTATTATTCTGACCAACGAAAAGACTAGACCCTCTATAGGCACAGACAGTGAAGAAAATTAACTGTAAATGAATTCAACTACCTACTCACATCCATTCCTTGGATTCCCAATTTGATTGCAAAGTCTAGGGAACAATATGACATCTGTTGGAAAGTTCAGGCTGTCTTTCGCTCAGATGTTATATGCATAAACCAATATTTTGCCATGTCAGCCTGCATGTGGATGAATGAATAATTGGAAGGGACGATAAAAGCATGTCAAAATTGATCATGTTTACCGTATCGCTATGTGTGTCATTATTTGTGTAGCAGCCCTTCTGATACGAGTTGTAGCTATGACTGACTGAGCTACAGTTGACAGATTCAAGCGATCATCAAATGACAGAGAGTGGTTTGTACAGTTCCGTTAAATTTTATATAACTTACTTAGCGAAAGTCGATTTTAAGTCCCCGAAAAACACCATGCAGGGAACAAATCACACCATCGACCTATATGACTTAATGTAATCCAAGGTGTATGCCTATACTATTTTCTTTGTATCTGTGCTAAAATATCGAGTCATTTTACCAAAGTATATTTCTTTTATGTAATGTAAATCCACAGACTCTTAAGAGAGGGAATGCGCTCTCTTCGTTCCAAACGAAACTCTATATTCCCCGCGCATTATAAGAACAGGTCCGTTTCAATTTGTGCTTTCTCTGTGTCCCATGCCTGTGGTTTTCAAAATAATCTTGCCTCCCAGTAAGATCTAAATCATATTATCAACACCCCGTGGTTGTCACAATATTTTGAGTCTCAAGCATTTAATTCTCATAAGTAGCTTAATGTGTTATGCTCCAGAAATGTGCTCTAATGCTTGCTTCATGTAATGTAGACTGCCTAACTAACAAGTAGTTTGAATTGCTACATATTCGAAATGTACTCAAGAACTTGTGTACATTGCTTTTACGCATGCAGTCCTGATGATAAGTCAATAGGAGATAAGCATGCACACTATATTATGTAGAGCTCAGTGGTGTCTGAAATTTGGTTCGCCCACCGTGCGGTGGAACACTGATGATGATGTTCCGTTTTTGATGCTTGTAACAATAGAATTTTGGATGAGAAGTAAAGAATTGCTGTTGAATTGTTTATGGTGTTCATGATTGGATATGATATTATAAGGTTTAGGATTTCACCAACCTTTCGTTTTAAATGAAACTTGATTCACATTAGGGGCTCATTTTTGTGGTGGGTGTACATTGTATACGTATAATTATAGAAGGGTGTGCAGTATTCAGTCAGTGCTGTTAAGTTTTGTTGTCAGGGAGCTGGTTGGTATATCGTTCTCAAGTTGCAGTTCATATGATTTTGTGATTGGCAGCTTCGTAGGATGGATGGTTTGTTAAATAAAAAACTTGCACGCAGCTACTAAAGGGCAGAAGGCTTAGCAGAAGTAAAGATTTTGGGAATTTTGTTTGACTTAATTAAAGTTCACGTTGGGACGGATTACAGAATTTGTGGAGATGTGGGACACGTAGAAAACGTGCATTAGAGAAATTATCAAATGTTCAAAATGTAATTTTTTACCACTCCGATAGCCAGGACAAAGACCCTAGCCCTAACATAGCCGGTCAATTTTTTCACCTAAATGAAAACTTGAAACTAATATAATATATACTATTGTCCATTTAAAAAAAGGATTAATTTAATAATGTTTTTCAAATATTTTTTTTTGGAAGACTCAAAAAATGAGCAATCAATTATTGTTGCCACAACATTTTACAGATTTAGTGACTTAGTTTGCATAAATCGGTCATTTATCGTGGATAGCCGAATAACAAGAGGCAACTTCTTTTACCTTGGAAATGAACAGTAAATTCGAATTAAACTGTTACTCTTTGCTACAAGCAATATTGATATTTTTAGTGCTTTTGAACAACATTGAAGTTTTTGTAACTAACGTTTAGATTTTGATAAGACTTGTAAAAACAGTGTTTAGCCTAAATTGTCTAATTGATAAAATTAATTGCCATTAAAATATATAAAGCTATCGACCGATGTTTGTGCAAATCTATACACCCCAACACGCGGTACTTATCTGGATGTGTAATGTGTAAAAAATTTGGTAGTCCTAGCTTCGAAATTTAGACCCAGAGGGCTCGACATAGTTTTTCGCTCACGATTCCAATAGCCATGGCTTTCCACCCAAAAAACGTGGATCTGACTGATTAAAATTATTTCTGGGAATACGGACAACTACCTGTCACACTTAACTGTAAATGATGGATTTTTGTGAAGAAAGAGGACAGAAAGCTTCGCTTATCAACTTTTATGTCATTTTAATGAGTTGAATTCCATGTCTGTAGAATTCTGAGGAACCGATGGACTCCAAAAGAAAACCAAAAAGAAGAAAAGACAAAAGTTCAGGAAAAGGCCATACTGAATCAGGTAAAGGCAAATTAATTATACCTTTTCTTCTCCATTATTGATTTGAATTGTTCTTCACGACTACTGTGCAGTTGATTATGGGTTTCACCATTTGATTAAAAAACTACTTGATTTACAGACACATTTTGTTCTAATGGTTGGTATTTTTTTTCTTTCGATCATTGATTGCCAGAGAATTGTAAATCATTAGAAATCAACTTTATATCCGATAACGATAAGAAGTACAGTTGTAATTCTAAACGTGTGCATTTGTAAACCAAATAGATGGTTTACGTTCACCCATAAGCCACTTCCAATTATAATGGAAAGAAAATGTAATTTATATAACGACTAGAGATTGAATTGTATTTGTTCACTCAATGAAATGAGCTTACACATGATTTATAGCACTTGGAGGATCGTTTGTTCTGCTTGTTTGTACAAATTTACAAACTGGACTATGACATTATTGAACTGTGTAAACTAACCAATTGTATAGGCATTCCCATTGACTTCATGTAGGGAAAATCAATCTTCACTATCTACTCTACATTTTTTTACGATTGTATGGGCTAGTATTAAGGCTCGCGAGTATTTGATTTATAATTTTCCATGCCATTAGTAGTGCTCACTTTCGGTATCCTCAAAAATTACTTTAGGCTTACAAAACTGAAGCCCAATGCCAGATACAGCGTAAATGTTTATGCCTATGGAAAAGTAAAAAAATGCGGCTATTTAAATCAATATTTAGAGCCCACCTATTTCTACTCTTGACATTTCAAAAAGCAATTTTCATCTTGATTCAGTTAAAATGCAGTATAAAGGAAAAATTTCTCGTTTTAATATTAAGAGCTGGCCATTTCGAAGCAGTCAAAAATTTTATCGCTCGTAAACAAAAACTTTTCTTAAGTGGACAAGCAGTGTTTTCAATGCTTCACGTCTCCTGTTTGACCTGTTTGTTATCAATTTCCCATCCTCTCTATTAAAGAAATGAACAAAAATAATGAACAACATTAACAAGCACAAAAGCAGCATAATATAAAGCTGTATTCAAACTTTTAGTTATGATTCATAGCACATAAAACATATATGATACCAATAGACTTTTCCCTGAAATTTTTTTCAGATTCTGGAAAACTAGAGTGGTCCGAGCTGGCTCGGTGTCTACTCACACTTACCTCAATAGCGGCAAATGAGGAGTGCCTTGACGAAGTCCTCCAAGGTCTTACACTTTACTCAAGTTCCCTTCTTCACCGGTTTCATCAAGTCCCTCCTTCAACGGATATCCCAAACGACCCACACGAGTGCTTGTCCGGACTTCTCCACACCATAATTCTTGTAAGTAGCTGCCTGCAACGGAGCCATATGGCTCCCTTCTATTCTCCCATAACGTGCTCCCAATGATTGTGTTTTTGATAGCTTACTCAACACCCATTTCAATAGGCTACAGCTAGTAAAGTAATTACCCACAGCATTATCTACCGTTAAGTTACTATTTCCATGCCATAACAAGTTTTGTGAACATCCTTTGTACCATTTTTTCCTTTTCACTCACTCACTGAGCATTACATTCTTTGATCCCCCATTGGTTTCACGAACTCTCAGGTGGTAATGGAAAGGAAAGTGACCAACATATGGCTCATCATTGTTACTATTGGTACGTAGGTGGCAATTCAGTCCCACGGGAATAAAGAGGATCCCAAGAAATACTTGTCTGATGTGATGGGCATTGTGACCAAATCGTGTTTGCTCTTTGCTTCTGGACCACATCCTTTGCAGTACACAGCCATGGTTGCCTTGAATAAGATTGTAGATGTTTGTGTAGTCCATAGGATAACAAAAGAGAGGTTCGTTACTATGAGTGATTATATTGTTTCATTTTGGATTATGTAGTTTGCAAGCAAGTCTGAGTTGGAATTGAAAATCTGATATGAATATCATAGAAAAGAAGATAGATACTGAATTTAGAGTTGAATACACTCATTCTGTATTACTGACTGACTACTATTCTAATATGTTTTCAATGTAGGATTAATGTTCTGTATGAGATTAGAGTTCATAAACTGTATAAGTAGTTACACGGGGGTAAAAGTAATCGTTAGTTGTGTAATAAAATGTCACAACTTTTGTAATATGTAGTCGGGAAGTGGACTGTGAACGACCGCTTGCAAGCAATGTCGTAAATCCAACAAATCTGTCATCTGGAAAAGCACACGGATTAGTTAAGATGGGCTCGTATTCATCGAATATAAAAATCCCTTTACTCAAAAGTAAAAGTAAGGACATACCTGCTACTACTCCAGGTGTTGGATCCCCTTCATCGGAAGAAGATATATTTGGTAAGGTCGAATGATGCTCTAGATTATTTTATCGTTTGTAGTCGTTTGATTTCTCCTATATATAGTTAGAACAAATTCAGTGGATGCTGTTGAGTGTAGAAATGTGTAGGCGGGTTGGTCATTGAAACAAAGAAATGGGAAATAGAAATAATAGTCCTTCAGTACACTAGACATTTAATATGTCACTCAAACGCAGTATGATTAATGAGGATTGATTGCTCCTTTGTTATCAATAAAGAGAGAGGTGAATAGACAATATGGCAGTCTAGACTGAATCAGATTGTTTGGCTAACTAAAGCAAAGTGTGCTGACTGATTCTAAACTTTTCTATTGTAGTAATTCGAAACATGCTTTTGGTGCTGACTAGAAGGAGAAACTATACGCTGATATTTTCGGACTGAACATTATCTCAGCACACGAATGTTAAATGCTCATTCTGCCTCCATAGTCTTTCTTATGTTACGGGGAAAGGAATGAACAGTGATCAAGAACAAGGTGTACAAAGGGATTTTACATTGTCCTGCGATTTGTATAAAACGTCAGCATTGAAATCATAAATAATTATGGTTCTCGAGTGGTGTGACAGAAAAGTTTGTTAAGGAAATCGAAATCAGAAGACCGTGACTTAGAAATTTGAATACTGTTTTCTGCTTTTCTTTGTATTTCTTCAGAGCTCGTGCATTTGCATTGAGTAAAACTGCGTTTAGTCATTTATTATCCATGCAAAGGTTACACTTGTGAAATCTTTGTTGACGTGTCAAGAAAATAATTCCAGCAGAGCTGTAGCTACTACTCAAGCATTTAAAGTGAGCAACTAATGCGTCCCTCTGCCACTTTCTTTAGAATTCACTCCAAATTCATCATTCTACGTGTCTATAACTTTCCATTTTACGTCCAAGACGTTTATGTGTAAACTAAAACTTGGGCAACTGTACCAACTGCTCGGCTTTTCATCTTTCATTAAATTTTTTTACTCGCTACGACTTACTTTTACACGCAGTAGTATAGGTAATTGAGGCTCCAGAGGTGCTAAAACTTTTACTCATCCGATCGCCCAATCTCTATGGGGATTGACAACCCTCCGAATCATGTCTTTTTTGTGCCATATTGGAACTTGATGTTGTTTCTTTCAGTTATTTTGGAACCTGCTGTTGGGGCCATAGTGAATATTTTGCACAATGCCGTTACACTATACAAACGCACTATTGGGTCACGCCAAATATGCACTCCATCTGTGAGGTAAGAAAACAATTATAGGTTTCATTGCGTATGCATTGCATGTCAACTCTGACGCTAAAAATCATGGGGATTGATTTTTTTGGTCAATAGGAAAAGAAGTTGCAGTGCTCATTGTTTGCAGTTGTTGAGTGCTCGACTTCTGCTTTTTCTTGCTCATTCTCCTACCGTCCAGAAATCCCTAGTGAGTGATGCACCTTTGAGGATTTTCATAGCTGCCTTAGATGCAACTAACGATCCTGTAAGTCCCGTTTAGAATTCTTAAAGTGTCTATGTTGTGTTGGTTTTCTACCATCCATCGTTTTTCTATCAATAGCACTATGCGAAAAAATTAGTCAACAAGAAAAAAATCATGTAAATAATCATTTTAAACTGGTGTTAGATCATATAGTAGTCTACTGTATCGTTCATTCTTGCAATGAAAAGTGTCTCAGAATTCTAGTAGACAAATTGTTGATATTATTGTCAGAAGTGAAAGACCTAATCTGTATTCTCTTGTAGTGTGATGACAATAAATATTAAATTTCTGTTCTGTTTCCATAACTAACTAGGGATTATTTACACAGTTATAATGGATATAATAGGTTGTCTTGGTTCAATCATTGTATACTTTCAAGTAGTCTTTGGCATACTACGAAGTGTATTGAATGACGAAACCAAAATACGTACCACTGCACCTCTAGAAATATTCACAATGGTTCAACTCTGTGTTTACATTTGGATTCTGCTAATGCTTCTCGTACTATTGTGTGGAGACTGGTGGAGTATTTGAGTTTAGAAACCATTTTATGATCTGCAGCGAATTTTAGCTATGTCGTTTTTGTATTTCCAAGATTTGAAACAATAGAGGCGTCTTTTTTTGGAGAAGTCACTTTCATATCCAATCCACAGTGTTGGGCATTAGTTACTTAATTAGTATAGGAAATAAATTATGAGACTGTTTGTTGGGTAGGTAACTCAAGTAGACAACTTAATTAAATGCAAGTCTAATATTTCACTTACCGCGTGTACAAGTTATGAGAATTATACAAGTCAGCTTTCATGAGAATTTTTTCAAATGAAAGCTAAATTAACTAGTATTGGTGAAAAAATTCAAACCTGTAGTATACTACACCGAAAACGGCTGCCGCGTAAAATTGAAACTTGTATAATTCAATGAAATTTCGTCCAATTGTTCACAGATCTGAGTCACATTCAAATAAACAGATTTGTATGTGAATTATTAATGGACAAACTCTTCTTTTGATGAAAGTTAAAACTGTCAAGTTCTCAACTTTCTTTCATACGGTTAGTTGCTAACATGGTGTCTAAAATAAATGAACATATTATTCCTTCTCTCGTCTCTAAAAAGTTACAATTTTAACCAAATTAACTTTTCTTTGTCCCGATCTATCACGCGCTCGGAAAATGTATTGAATGTACAACATGTTTCCCCAAAACTCTAACAAACTCTTGTGCAGCTTATTAATATAGTATAGTGTACATGATCACAGTCTCCATTCAATTGTACTGAGAGATGAATCTATCCATTCAAAATCGGCACGGAAAATGCGACAGTCTTCTACACCAATGTGAATACATTGCATTGCTTTACAACGGACGAACAAACTAGTGAAATGAACCAATACTGTTTAGTGCTCATGTTGTACTAACTAAATTCTTGTCTATGTTTACACATGTCCTAAAGTAATAACAAGCAGCGAGCGAATGAATTTCCCAATTTTTAATGCGCACATTATGCAATCACAGTCATTTCTCCAAGTGAAAGTTACAAACATTCGCATAGTGCTTAACATATTCTCAGACTAAACTATAATATGTTGAATTTACGTACTTGAGCTAGAAGCCAATGATTTTTGAGTTTTTGGCACTATCAAGCGTCTATTCTCCATTGCGAGTATGAGCATTTCACAAAAGTCATGTTGGTTACTTCCTACTCTGTATTATTTTATCTCCATCCATTTTTGGCATTAACTAAATCTCATGTGATAACTAGGAATAAGAAATATGGTGAGTCTGTGTAGATGAAATGTTCCTTTTATTATGAATTCCAGCAACTCCTATGTCTAGTTCTTCAAATCTTGGCTACATTAGCCTTAGATCCAGCTCACCATAAGCCTTTAATAGACGCCGGAGTAGCAGATGCTCTTCCCCCGTTGTTACTCCCTGCAGATGAATTTTTTTACACAAATCATACGACCTTATTTGCACGCTATGTAAAACATCATGCAGCTCGACTGCTTGTCTACTTGGGCCTACATCATCGCTCTGCTTTAAGAGTTAGCGTCTTTGATCTCATCACTACAGGTTTGTGATTTTTGGATAATTACTTGGTACTCACTCGTACAGCGAGAGGCGAATTCAAGTATTGAATTTCCGAGCGGCTTTTGCTAACTAACTAGGAAATATTTTTCCCTTTTTTGCTTTCATAAAGTTTTTCTAAACTGAATGCTAGGTTTCAATCCACAGAAGGTACTGTTAGTTAAAACTCAGTAGGCATGGTGGAAGCCAAATGCATATTTTTTGCAGCATTTTATGGTAATCTAGTTTATGCGAAATATCGTCTCAATGCTGTCAATGCTGTGAAAATAAATTTTCTCATATATGTAAAGTTATTAGGTGATTGCATAAGCTATAATAGATTGTTAGGTGGCAAACTTTTAAAAATTGGATTTCCCATCCATGTTCATGCTGCAGGCTGCTCACTTTATATTGAATTTGTACCAATTTTTTAAAAATATTTCTGATTTTCATATGCTTGTTGAACCAGATGAGTCGACAATAACTAGTGGAACTCTGGGTAATGAAGATTTATATATTACATGGACATGCTCAACGCCACCTCCGGTGTTGGGTCATCCTCAACCGGGAGGCGGATTACCTCCCATCATTGCTATGTCGGTTGAGTCGACGATTATTCGCGTTTTGAAAGCACTTGAGGTAAGTACAGTTCAAATAATATTATGTATTGGTGATCCCAAAGACCGTCACCAGAGATAATGCCTTTGTTAAATTAGGACAGATGCCTTGCATGCTAAAGAAAGTGAATATTTCCTCCAAAATTTCAGAGTGTCAGATTTATAGAATTTTATTTTCTGTTTAAACTGATTGGGTTAGAGCTCATCTTGTGACATAAACGTCAGTAGTAGGAAAATACGAGCAAACAAGTTGTCCTTAACGGTGAATATTTCTCATTACTCGCTCTCATCTCTATGATACTGTTGTGTCATTGATAATTCGCTGTTTTTCATAACAAGAGTATAGTGCTGAATGTTTTTATTGTGTGGATGATGGCAATGTGATAAAGCCAAAAATGGAGCGAAATTTCCTAGTAGCAATTTCCCAGAATTCACTTTATGTGAAACATTTTTAGTGTCCTTCTCACTTTACCTTTTCCAGCGTGAAAGAAAGTTTCTTCCTCTAGTTCTTGTAAACACTAAATTTTTTGCCCCTATGGAATGTAAGCGTTGTACTTAATTCCCTCATCTTCCTTTGTTACAACCTGATGGTTGATAGGAAGCGAGAATTTTGCACATGTCACTAAAGTTCATTATAGTAGCTGACTCGAGTCATATTTTAGCATGCATAATTAATGTCTTAGGTTCAAATAGTTTAAATTTTTTATGGACAAGTTGGACGCTGGAAAATTCTTATAGAAGAGTCACTGTAAAATGAAGTACTCATTTGACAGAGCCTGTATAGTTTTTAAGGAAGTACTAAACGACTTTGGTTTTTTAAAAGCTGGAATCAATGTTATTATTTGTTAGTTGTTGGTGTGTTAAACTATCATTTCGAAAATTGAGATACTTAGTCTCGAAAATGTTTTTTCAAATGCATGTGCCTAATCCTATGTAATGTTAAGATTTCGTATTATTCACACACTCGTAGGGTATAACTAGCATGAAAAATTGAATACAATCGAAAAGAAGGTGAGGGCTTTTAAAAACCACAAAAGTGAAAGCCGATCACGTATTCTTTAGCAATTTGTGCTCCAGCAAAAATAATGATCAAAAAGATGGCTCCTGTAGGCACTCTTTAATCTTCAACTAATGATGACAGTTTTCTCGTTCAAGTTTGATAAAAAAAACTCAAATATAGTGTTTACAATTCCACTATCCTTACAAAGTAGCAAGTTCATCCGTACCCTACTATTCACAGGGACGACAGGGATTCCAATTGTGCACTGCTTAACCATGTTTTTATGTCACACACGGAATTGTCGACACTGACTTTGTTTCTAATTTACAGACCAGTATAGCCCCTGGGTCTCCGTATCTACGTGCACCATCTTCCCATAGTTGGCACAGTCCGAGTCGTAATTGCTTCTCCCCTGTACTTCAAGTACGACGGCATTCAGCTGAAAGTAAGTCAGTCAGCAATTCTCTGTAATTAATGATGAATAGAAACAATGTAGACGTGGGAGTGGGAAGATCAACAACCGGATACCAAGTTCGGTTTCCATGCACCGGTTTCATCAGTTTTAGGTCTTTTGCAAGAAAATGTAGTCAGTCATATATCAGTCAGTTTACTAACTAGCCAACTAACTCCATTTAAAATTGAAATGAAATTACCTGGTTAAGTACTTTATTAGAGCTGTGAGGAATTATTGATGGACTATTCGTAGTTACCGGGGTTATTCGTTTGTTAATCGCTATACTATATAACTAAAAGAGACTAAAGGGTCAGCACTGGGTTTCATTTCTGCTTTCAACTGTACTCTACAGACTCTTTAAAAGTATGTAAAAGTGACTAATGACAAATGTGTTGAATCGTTACAGGTCGAAGAGACAGTATTGGAGGCCCGGAGCTGGATCCAGCTTTTGTCAAAGTATTTCAGACTTGTTATTCAGCTGTTGTTCACCCAACTTTATTGCTAAGGCTTTTGTTGCATCGACTGCTGAGCACTGGTTTGGCCCTCCGGAGATGGAAAAGTTGTGCATCTCGAGCTTCCTTTGCCTCCGCCTATTCTGGCCACTCGGGGCATTCTGTCTTTTCTTTCTTGTCAGCCGATTCAAGAACTTCACGAAGTCGGGCATCAAGTACTGACGAGTCGTTACCACTTCGAAGGAGAAGACAAGTATGTTAAAAGCTATGAATTATTGACTTCCCAAAGTGTGTTGTTGTACCTCAAAACCCACTAGTGCGTAAGTTTAAGCTTGTTTATAGGAACCGCTTATTATTTATTTGGTTTTGCGGGATACGTTTTGAGTTAAAGTGGTTGCATTAAAATTCAGTGTATATCAGTATTTAGTACATGATGATGACAATATTTTTCGGAATTTGAGCCAATTTAGGAAGCAATCACAGCTGCATCTTCCTCTGATTTTTCCTATTTGCTGCTATGCATTTAGATTATAAAACTATTCCTCCCTCGAGCTCATCAAAGCATACAGAGTACTTCACAAGATTAAAACTTTTGATCCTTTGGCATCAGGATTCACGGAGAAACGGGCTGCAAGATTGTATTTATTTCCATGTCTATATCCATGCTGATAGTTCCGAAATATCGAAGGAAAGGGGCATAGGGGTATCAGAAACTTTAGTACTTGAAGGTTGCACTGACTAACTCCTGAAAATATCAATGTCATTATATTTCTCCATTCCAGTTTAGACAAGGATATAGTTACATAGCTTTATAAATTATTTACAATTTTTCATGCTCATGCATTGACATCTGGTGAAATTGTACCGCCTGTAGGGTAAGGAGCTGACTTTTAGTTGGTTAGTTAACACATGCTGAGCTCTCCATAAAATCTAAATGGTCCCAATCTATCTAACTAACTAGCTAACTAAAAAGTGTTAACTCGTTAACTTAATGTGAACTAACTTTGGCGATATTATTATTATTTTCATCATTATATACAGGTGAGTTTGACTGTGGACTGCTCCAACTTCACAGAGGGAGAAGAGGCTTGTATTCTTCATGAGCAGGAGGAAACATCTTCTCCTCGAGCAGAGACTGTCATGTGCTCTCCAACGAAGAAAAGTGGGAGCACTATTCGTGGGATCTTCTCCAAATGGCGCTCCTCAAGTCAAGAAGCAAGTGTAGACAAAGGAGAGGACAACAAAGACAATCAGAAATTAAGTAGTGCAGAAACAAATGCTCAAACTTATTCCTCCAACAAGGGCAGAGAAAGTTCACTCTTTGGTTTATTGCCGCTGGCTGCCCTCAGGGCGGCAGCTTCCCGTGAGAGTCTTGCAGGACTAGGAGGTGACGGGAGTGGGCCTAATAGTCAAACTAATACTCCTGCCGAATCTCCTTCTTTTTTGGCCAAACAGGTATCACTTTCTCAGTTTTTTCTTCTTCCTTCCTTTTGTCTATTATGAGTAGTTAGTTGGTTAGGTGGAATTGACAGGAACTTTTGATGTGGAAAACGTATCCTTATTGTATGGTTAGGTCTTTTTGATCGAAGACACAGTTGGGCACTTTAGCTAGTTTCGAAATTGCAAATGATGTCAAGTTTTTTATATGCACTGTAAAGTTAGGAAATTGTAATTATCATATCATTATTGAGCTACTTTTGTCCGTCTGGTCGGAATTTCAGAATTAAAAAAGAGCTATTTTACTCTATAGTTATGAGGTAATGGTTAGCTTTTGCTGGTTACTGTGCTAACAAAATTTGAAAAAGTGTTCATTTAAAAAAAGACAGATGTTTTTGGAATCAGTTTGTTGATTTCTATGGTTTTGGTTGCCACAGTTTTGGAATATACTGTATTCTCAAAACTCAAACTGACGTCGAATACACACAAATGCATGTCCCATAGCATGCCATAGCA
>Ga0210040_10001489_pt1 | contig 35328 bp, 28 predicted proteins | sample CryGeyCG12114_NA_FD_185462 | JGI IMG/M metagenome (GOLD analysis project Ga0210040, IMG submission 185462) | Groundwater microbial communities from aquifer - Crystal Geyser CG19_WC_8/21/14_NA (SPAdes) (version 2) | ecosystem: Environmental > Aquatic > Deep subsurface > Groundwater | place: USA...
ATCAAACATCTGTGATTTATCTGCTCGATGAATCGGTTGTTCTGGAGAAAACAGGGCAAATTATTGAGCCACTCGACATTGTATTTGAAGGTTATTGGGGCTGGGAAAAGTTAGGCGATATGTTGCCCCTGGATTATTTGCCGAGCCAAAATTGAAAGCCTTAATAATAGTAATTACTTTTATGAGCTCGTATAAAGTGCTATTTTAACCGCTGTGTTTTAGTTGGGCATTGATATCTTGCCGCAAACCCGAAATATGAAAAAATGATTAAGAGTTTGAAGTAAATAAATGATTTCCATGAAAAATAGGTCCATACTAATTATATTGATTATTATTATAGCCGGCATTGCTGTCTATGTTTTTAGAAACAATGCTACTGATGATACTTCGGTAAACCAGCCGGTTCCGCCCGCTGCCAAAGTAATGTATAACGATCGGCCTAACCTGGCTTTAACCGGCATTGATGGGACTAAACTAAATGCGAGCGCCATAACCGGTAAAACCGTATTGGTATTCTTTCAGCCGGATTGCGATCATTGTCAACGCGAAACGGTACAGATTGAACAAAACTTAAGCGCTTTTAAAGATTACCAGTTGTATTTTATTTCGGATGCCGCTTTGCCCCAAATTGCGGAGTTTGCACAAACCTATAAACTAGCCGGTAATCCGGCCATTCACTTCTATCAGACTTCTATTGCGGATATTATGCGTACCATTGGCGCCGTACAGTTGCCGAGCGTATATGTATATTCCGGCCAGGGTAAACTCATTAAAACTTTCAACGGCGAAACCCCCATTGGCTGGATACTATCGGTTTTATAGTTTAATTACTAAAGCCGTAAAAAGTAAAAAGCATTGCCTCCCACAGAGAGACAATGCTTCCGATATAAGTAGTAATGCAAGATACTTGATTAAGCCGCCTGGCCCAAACTAAGCACGTTGCCGGAACCCAGCAGCGGCTCAATTTTACTACGTAAACGGTCGTTAATAAAGCTATCCTGCAGGTGAGTCGGCAAGGCAGCTATTATTTCCAGGTATTTCTCCATACCAATTGCTTTCGCCACATAACTTTCGTGCAAACCATTGAGATAAGATACAATTTCCAGCAACGATTCGTGGAACAACTTAAAATCAATATCCGCTTCCACAAACCGTTCAATTTCTTTGTTACTGGAAGAAATGCGCAAACGGCTCAATAAATCAAACAAAGTTGTATAACCTATCCGCCAGGTAATTTGTCCCCAGTGTTGGCTATTCCATTTATCTAAAACTTTGCCGGTTTTGGCACTACGCAATGCTGTTTGGCTGTTGCTTTGTACCTGGTTCCGGATAGTTTGTGCTTTAAGTTTGCGCGTAGTACGTAAAAACTGTCCTATCTGGGCCTGCGCATCAATTTCTTTTTCCGGCATTTGCAAACTGGCTTTATGACTGGCTAAAGGTAACCGATGAATAGAAAAGTCGTTGTACGGACCTGCTGCATAAAATCCGATGGCCCGCGGATAAGCGTTGCGAACTACCAAACGGCCTGCTTCGCGCTGTATCAGTTCGGCATTGGCTGTTCTGATATTAAGCGTATACAAAAATGCCTGTAAGCCGGCAAAAATAGTATAGTAAGCCTGCGGAAAGGTCCAGTGTAAAGCATGGCGCAGGTAATCTTCACTACCTAATTCGGCCGTGGCCCGTAAAGCATATTCCGTACTCCAGCTCGTTAATAATATCTTACTTACGGCTTCTAAATCTTTTTCTTCCAGTTCGGCGTGATGCTCCCGGAAAAAAGTAAGATTCTGCAGGCTATTATCATCAGCGCGCTGAATATGATAATTAATTGCAAAGAAATAATTTAAAAATACCTGAGCCGGGATAGACTTACGCCAAGCCTCATCCTGCTTTTTGGGCTCCTCCGCATAGATCGGAATTAGATTTTCGTCAGTTACCTTTTTCATAATTATGAAACAATAAATGGCGGGGTATTAGTTGCAAAAAAGAGGTAAAATTCATGTTTTTAAGTAAATTAATGCTATTGATTATCAATAACTTAGGTATGAAAAGTAGAAAAAACAGTGGCCTTAAAAAGGTTAAATTTAGCCAGTAAATAAGGCTGAAAAGAGAGCGTATAATTGGTATTTGGATGATGTAAACTTTAGATTTTTAAATAGCATGATTGGTAATGAACCATGATAATTAGGCTGGCTATTTTAGCGGAAATTTTGAGTAAGTAGTTACTAACTTATATGAGGCAAGTAAAAATATATCTATAGATGAATGCAGTGGTTTAAACGTTTATATTTTGAAAGATTGCATCTTTCAAGGTGCTGGTGCTAATTGGCTTTATTGGCCTAAGTTGCCTGAAGGCCGGCGGGCCCCGACTCAAAGAGACTAGCATTACTTCTTTATGCTATTGCTTTTCTAAACTTATGCAATTAGTTAATATATTTTTGCTCAACTATTCTCCTAATAAAACATTATCAAATGAATATGAGCTTAAATCTTATTAAGGAACTAATGCAATTTTAGTCTATGATGCGTAAACTCTGTTACTAATAAACTAAGGAAATACATCTGGTTGTTGGGCAATTAACCGTATAGTTCAGGCAAAAAAAAGCCTCCTGTTTATTACAGGAGGCTTTCGTTTTTAATTATATGAACTAATTATAATTGATCTTTCAGAATAGCAACCGCTTCTTGTATATAGATATCTTTCTTCACGTTATTGGCAAATTTATTATATCTATTAACCTTGATGGTATCGGATTTGGCTGCATTAATATCAGCGGCAATCGGAGTTACTTGCAAAGCAGTTTTATTGCCAGTTGAAGTGCCTTTTTCCAAAGCTTCCAGTTTAGTGTTTTCTTCCCGGGCTTTTTTCATTTCCGCACGGTAAGCAGTCAGTTTCAGCGATTGCTGGCTTTGATCTATCCGTTTTTTCATCCGGGCCGCTTGTTGGGTAATTTGGGCAAAGTTTGAATTGCTGCTCACCCGGGCTTTACTTTTGGCCTGTAAAGCCGCAATGTTCAGGTTGTGGTTCCACGGCACATACCGGGTAGGTTTAATTTCGTCCCAAGGCAATGGATAATCCTGGTCTTTTTCACCCTGATCCAGCACGCTGTAAATATCTGGTAATTGAATATCCGGTGTTACCCCTTTTAATTGTGTAGCACCCCCGTTGATGCGGTAAAATTTCTGAGTAGTAAGTTTAAGCGAACCAAAAGGTTTTAAAGTTGCCAGTTCACCACCTTGTACGGCATTATCTAAATCAATAACCTGCTGTACGGTACCTTTACCGTAAGTAGGGCTACCCAAGATAACTGCCCGTTTATAATCCTGCATAGCAGCCGCTAAAATCTCCGAAGCCGAAGCACTAAAAGAGTTCACCATAACTACCAATGGACCATCAAATTGTACAGTTGGGTCTCTATCTTCTAATACCTGCGGCGCCGAACCACTGGTTTCAACCTGCACAACCGGGCCTTGCGGAATAAATAAGCCCGACATTTCAATGGCATCCGATAAAGAGCCACCACCGTTGGTACGTAAATCCAGGATAATACCGGCTACATTTTCCTTTTTGAGTTTTTCAACTTCTTTCTTAACATCTTCACCGCTATTGCGGCCACCCCGGCGGGCAAAATCGGCATAAAACTTAGGCAAATGAATATAACCAAATTTTTTATCACCGTCTACAACCGCCGATTGGGCATACGTTTCTTCCAACACCACAATATCCCGGATAATCGGAATAATTCTGATGGTGCCATCAGGTTTTTTTACAGTTAAACGCACCTCTGAGCCTTTCTTACCCTTAATTAATTTAATGGCATTATCTATCCGCATGCCTTCTATACTTACTGGTTCTTCGGCTCCCTGAGCTACTTTTACAATAACGTCACCCGCTTTCAGTTCTCCCTGACGCGAGGAGGCACTACCCGGCACAATTTCCATTACTTTTATCTGCCCTTCTTTTTCCTGCAGCGAAGCTCCAATACCTTCTAAACGGCCGGTCATTTCCAAATCAAAAGAAGCCTTATCGTCCGGCGACATATATTCGGTATGCGGATCGTAGGTATTAGCAATGGCATTCATGTACAATGAAAACTGTTCTTCGTTGGTAGCCTGCGATAAACGATTGTACATGCTTTCGTAGGTTTTAGAAACTTTCTGGCGGGCTTCGGTTTCCATTTGGGCAAAAGTCTTGGAGGCTGCTTTGGTATCGCCCCGTTCTTTAGCCTTTTCCTGCACATCCATCATTTCCGAAAGCTGACCCAGGGTCTGATATTTCAGGTATTTTCGCCAGGCTTCTTTTAAATCGGTCCGGTCAGCAGGACGCGTCATTTTTTCCGGATCGGTTTCAATGGTTTCTTCCTGTTCGAAATTAAAAGGTTTAGCCAATATTTCTTTGTAAAATCCTTCAGCTTCTTTGATGCGGTTTTTATAAATGTTGGTCGCCTGCATATAAAACTCGTGCGTACCCCGCTTCACTTCATCGTCAACATCGGTCTGGTATTTTTTTAGCTGATCCAGGTCGCCTTGAGTCAGGAATTTTTTGTTTATATCTAATCGCTTCAGGTACAAGTCGAACACTTTTTTAGAAAAGTTATCGTCTAGCTTTTCCGGCTGGAAGTGCGCCGTGCTCAAACCTTGCATTACTACTTTTAAAAGAAGCGTATTCTTATCAATGGGTGGGGTAGAACTGCTATTATTAAATTTATTGGAAGCCAGCACTACTACCACAAGCAAGATGGATATATATATAAATATTTTAGATTTAAAGGAAAACATATTGTTTCTGGAGTTTATTTAGTACCTGAATTATATACAAAAGTAGTGCCTGTTATTTGTTTGTCAGCATAAAATTATTATACGTGAAGTTTAAAAGATTAGGCGATTTAAACCGGAATTCTTCTTGCGTTTTTTGAGATATAAAGGCAGAAAAAAACAAAAAAGTATCAAATTAACGCATTTCGTATCTGGTAGTTGTTCTTTTTATCTTTAAGCTTTAAAGTTGAAAGATAACTAAAGGATCTTGCATATTTATTAAATCAACGTTTGTTTTTACTTTAATTTATTTAATATATTTTTTGAAGCTGATGATAGCAGGCTGAAAAGAAAAAAAGCAATCGCAGGAACAGTATAAATAAAGGAAAAGACGGTGGTAATAGTAAACCACTGATTTAATTCTTTGAGAACTTTCGCAAAACTACCAGAAAGTATTAAAAAGCCAGGTAAAATGAAGTTTCTCTCCACCTGGTGGCACCCACCCAGGAGGAATTGAGGGTGCGGCTAAAATCAATCTGTGCGAAATTCCTGTTTTTAATATATTCTAGGCGCAATTATATCCCAGTCTGGAAAAGATTTGATACCCACTACCATTGCCAAAACTAATTGGCGCAACACTATTTCTTAAATTTGCTTTACCTGGTATGAGGGGTCGGCATAGGGGCCTGCGTGCCGGCCGGAGGAGCCGGTGGTAAACTGGTGCCGGCAGACTGGTTAACCTGGTACCAGACTACTACGGCCGAAAAAATAAGTAAAAATAAGATAGCCGCAATTAATCCCCAGTTGCGGATATCCCGGAGAATAGTATTTTTTGGGGAGCGGATGCTTCTTTTTCTTACATATCGGTTAATGTCAAACAAAGCGTGTTCTGCCTCCGATTGCGGTACCAGCGATAAACCTTCTAAAGCATCGGCACATAAATCGCAATCCAGCAGATGCTGCTCTACCTCGTGGGAAGCCGCGGCGGGTAATTTACCTTCCAGATACTGATATAGCTGGTCTACCGAAAGGTGGGGTTCGGCTACAGATGGGGCAAAAGGTTTATAATCTGTCATGATGCTTTTCGAGGTAAATTTTTAAATTACGTTTACCGTTCTGAATGTAGCTTTTTACTTTATTTATTTCGAATCCGGTTTGATTAGCTATTTCCTGGTAACTTTTTTTATGCAGGTAAAAAAGTTCAAGGCAGATCTTTTGTTCTGCCGGTATTTCTTCTAAACCTTTTTCTAAGTACTCCAGCTTTATTTCGTTTCGATCGGTATTTTCCGGGGTAGGAGTTGCCGTGGTTTGCAGTAATTCCGGTACTTCGTGCTGAAAAGAACGGGATAACCGGTTTTTGCGGGAACGTAGCTCCATGAGGCAAAAATTCCGGACCAAAACATGCAGCCAGTGTTGAAATTTAGTTACTTCCTGGTTTTTCAACACCGGCACTATTTTCTCAAATATCTGCATGACTGCATCTTTGCTGTCTTCTTCGTCTTTCAAATATTTCAGGCACATACCATACACCAGGTGCGTGTAGCGCTGGTATAATTCCCCGACATAGGCCGTATCGTGGGTGCTCTGATACAACCGGATGAGCTCTTCATCGGTGAAATGGTTTTTTTTATGTGATCGCCGGAAAAACATAAGTATTTAAAAGATGCAAATTTTGTGCAATTCCATAAAAAATATACAGATAAATATTTTTATGGAAAATGAATAACTGCTACATCTTACCAATAAAAGCAACTTAACTGCAGTAAGTGCTTCCGTTTTAATTTACATTTTAACAAACAAAACTAAAAATTATGGAAGCGAATCCTTATTTAAGAACCTCATTAAACGATATTATATTTGAAGGTCGAAATAAAGCTTACGGAGCCTATCAGCTCCGCAAATTATATCATTATCATTTATTTAAAGCTACTGTATTAGCGGCAGCCCTGGTAATATTATTTCTGAGCATCTATCATTATGCCACCAAACAGGGTGCAAATACCGCAGCACAGTCCATTATAAAAGAAAGCGGCCAAATTGATTTAATGACCGAGGACATCATTTTCGAAGCAGTAAAAAAAACGCCGGTTGCCCCGGAAGCACCTGCCTCTATCCAAAAAACAACTACCCGGCAGTTTCGGGAACCACGCATTGTCGCCAACGAAACGCCGGTAACGACTACTATACCAAACCAAACTGATTTTATGAATGCCGATCCGGGGTTGGAAGATGCCGCAGGGGAACCAGCGACCGGTGCTGCGCCGGAGGAGACAACCAGTACGAGCGGCGCCGGAACCGAGGAATTAACAATTACCGAACCGTTTAATTTTGTAGAAATAATGCCGGAATACGAGCAAGGTGGCCAAGCTGGAATGTTGAAATTTATTTATAAGCATCTGCGTTTTCCGCGGTTGGCCCAGGAGCAAGGTTTAGCCGGTACGGTCATTATTTCGTTTGTGGTGAGCCCCGCCGGCGACGTTACAGATATACAGGTGCTGCAGGATATTGGCGGGGGCGCCGGCGAAGAAGCTGTGCGGGTGGTTGCTAAAATGCCGAAATGGAAACCAGGTATCCAGAACTACCGTGCCGTACCTGTCCGCATGACTTTGCCTATCCGGTTTAAACTAAATTAGTATGCTGGAATACTCACATTTTTAATAAAAAACCCTGACTTTTGGGTCAGGGTTTTTTATTAAAATTATATTAAATAACGGATTAGCGATAAATGCTTTGTCCGTTGCTGTTACGCCATTCGTTTTCTAAATAAGCAGCATCTTCATCGTTACGAGGATGAACGCCCATCACAATGCCCCCTTCTTTTACCCCAGACTCATATTCTTTAGCCCGGTCTTCCGGAATACCAGAACCAACTAAGGCTCCCAATAAACCACCGGTTAATCCACCGGCACCAGCTCCGGCTAAACCAGCAGCTAACGGACCAGCTATTATCAAACCTAAGCCCGGTAAGGCTACCGAAGTACCAATTGCGGCAACCGCGCCCACTATGGCACCTAAAGTACCACCAATGGCCGAACCAGCACCAGTACCTTCTAAGGCTTTATTGCCTAGTTCGGTAGTTGAAGAATTATCATCATCACCAAAATGACGTTTCCGGGTTTCATCCGACATTACCAGGTTAACATCGTCTTTGCTGTAACCCCGGCTGCTCAATGAATTATATGCCCGCTCAGCACTTGTCCGATCCCGGAACATACCAGTCATCATGCGGGAAGAACCGGTGTTGCCGGATACAGATGAAGAGCCAGCCATATTGCTGCTGGATGAATAATTATTGCCACCTGCAAAGTTAGAGTCGCTGGTTGGCTGATTTAAGCTACCTGAACCAGAAGTACTGAACGATGAGCTTGAATCGTAATTGTTATTGGAGGTATTATCCAAATTATTGCCAGAATTATTTCCTGTGATATTGTCCATAGTTTTATTAATTAGTTTTATAATTGCAATTATCCAAAAGCAGGAATATATTTCCTGATCCGGGATAATAAAAAAACGGTATAGCTATTAATAAGTTACAGAGGAATTTAAAACTACAGGATTTTTATGGAATATAGAAATTTTTCTATTAATGGAGGTAAAAGAATATTTTTTGCTTAATTTCTAATGAAAACTTATATTATTTATCTATTTAGTTTTAAGATTGCTTAATACCTGCTATTTTAAAAAAATAAACTTCTACGTATTTATGCTGATATTGGGGCTAAATAGATTTTAATAAAAGAAATATACACTTAGTCAGGCAGATTTTTGCTTGCGGCGGGCAATTTCTTTTTTCACCAGGTTAAACTCCCGGCTGCTTTGCCCGGCAATAGCGGTATTTTCGGCTGCCCGGCGCAATAAATAGGGCATTACGGCTTCTACCGGGCCATAAGGTACATATTTAGCTACATTATACCCGCCATGGGCCAGGTTATAAGATAAATTATCGCTCATACCGTACAACTGGGCAAAATAAATGCGCTCGTCGGCTTTCTCAATCTGGTGTTTGGCCATTAAGTCTATTAAGAAATAACAGCTATCTTCGTTATGGGTGCCGGCACAAAAGGCTATCCGGTCCAGGTGTTCTACACAAAAGACCAAAGCATCATTAAATAACTTATCGGTAGCAGCCTTACTAGGATTGATGGGGTTGGCGTAACCTTTTTCCTGCGCTACCCGGGCTTCTTTTTCCAGGTAAGCCCCCCGCACTAATTTGCCTCCCAGGTAATAACCGCCGGCTACTGCCGCCTCATAATCTTGCTTTAATGCTTCTAACCGGTCGTGCCGGTACAATTGGTACGTGTTATACACAATGGCTTTTTCCTGGTTATATTTTGCCATCATATTATAACTAAGCTGATCAATGGTTTCCTGAAACCAACTTTCTTCGGCATCTATAAAAACCCGTACCCCGTAGCTATGCGCCCGCTCACAAATAGTGTTTACCCGCTCTTTTACGCGGGCATAAGCTTTTTCTTCGGCCGGAGTAAGGGGGGCTTTGTCCTGTACTTTGGTTAACAGATTACTATCGCCTACTCCGGTTACTTTAAACACCGAAAATGGTATGTGCGGCGAAACATGGGCTTTTTCGATGGTAGCTAATATTTCTTTGCAGGTCCGGTCGAAACTGTTTTCGTTGTTTTCGCCTTCAACCGAATAATCCAGGATGGTTCCGATGTTTGCTGCTCCCAATTTCTGAATAGCTGCATTACATTCCGGTAAAGATTCGCCGCCGCAGAATTGTCGGAAAATAGTTGGCTTTATTAAAAATTTAACCGGTAAATGCCAACCAAGTGCTTTCTGTACCAGATTGCTACCGGTACTTACCAGTAAATTGTTGTTCATGGTAGCAAAAAGCAAGTACATATTCCGCAGCTCAGCATCCGATTTAGAAGCAAAAGCAATAGCAGTATTATCAAAAGAAACAGGTTTTTCCGGGTTCATGCCGTGTTAAAATAAGAGGATGCAAATATATAAAATGTACCGGCAAATTTTTCTGCTACCAACCCTGGCGGCCTTCCTGATTGGGAATTTAAGCCGGCTTTAAATGATAACTTATTATGGCTGGCTTATGTTTCGGGTGGTTTGGTTAATAAATAATGCTGGATACATCATTTTAATTTTTAATTTTAGGCCATCATTAAATAGTCGCTGTTTTGTTGCAAAATATTCATATTGGAAATACGGCTTTAGAAGAACTGGCTTCTTTCCTGGAAACGCGGGCTTTTGACAAAATAACCGTTTTAGCCGATGATAATACCTTAGCGCATTGCTATCCTTTGGTAAAAAAGCATTTGCCGCCGCATCAGGTTATCCGGGTAAAAAGCGGCGAAACGTTTAAAACCTTAGAAACCTGTAGTTATATCTGGAAGCAAATGACGCAATTACAACTAACCCGGTGGTCATTAATGATTAATTTAGGCGGCGGGGTTATTGGCGATATGGGTGGATTCTGCGCCGGGGTTTTTAAACGCGGCATTTATTTTTTGCAGCTTCCTACCACCTTACTGGCGCAGGTAGATGCTAGTGTGGGTGGCAAAACCGGGGTTGATTTTATGGGTTTTAAAAACCACCTGGGCGTTTTTCAGGAGCCATTAAAAGTTTTTATTTATCCCGGCTTTCTGCAGACTTTACCGCTATCAGAAATAAAATCCGGCTACGCCGAAATTATTAAACACTGGTTCATTGCTAAAAAAACTTCTTTCGAGGAACAAAAAAATATTGGCCTGATGACCGAAGATTGGTCGGCAATAATCCGGGAATCGGTAGAAATAAAAGCAGCCGTAGTGGAGGCCGATCCGCTAGAGCGGGGGCTCCGCAAAGTGCTGAACTTTGGCCATACGGTTGGCCATGCCATCGAAACATTTTTTCTGAATAATACCAGTAAGCCTTTGCTGCACGGCGAGGCCGTTGCTATTGGTATGATCTGTGAAGCGTATATTTCAAAAAAGAAAGGTTTATTAGCGAATGCCGAACTAACCGAAATTGAAATCTTTATTTTTTCAATTTACGAAAAAGTAACTATTGCTGCCTCGGATATACCTGACATAGCTGAACTGGCCTTGCAGGATAAAAAAAATACCGGCTCCGTTATTAAATGCACCTTACTAGATGGCATTGGCAAGGCAGTGTTCGACCAGCCTATAACCCTTTCGGATATCCAAGCATCTATTCAATATTACCGCAGTTTATGAGTTCTTCTGGTATAGTTATTTCGCATCCTACGCGTATTTTACAAGGCACCGTTACGCCACCGGCATCTAAAAGCGAAAGCAACCGCGCTTTAATTATCGAGGCTTTATCTGATGCCGGTTCTCAGTTACAAAACCTTTCGGAGGCCAATGATACGCAGGTAATTACGCGTTTGTTAAAATCAACGGAAAGCGAATTAAATGCCGAAGATGCCGGTACTGTAATGCGTTTTATGACGGCTTACCTGGCCGTAACCGGCCAACACAAAACCCTGACGGGAACGCCACGCATGTTGCAGCGGCCCATTGGTATTCTGGTGGAAGCTTTACGGCAGTTAGGTGCGCAGATTGATTATTTGGGACAGGAGGGGTATCCGCCTTTGACTTTCCGTGGTTTTAATCAAAATCAAAAATCTCTGGCCCAATTAAAAGTACGCGGCGATATCAGCAGCCAGTATATTTCGGCTTTGCTGATGGTAGCCCCTTTATTTCCCGACGGTTTAACGTTGGAACTACAGGGCAAGATTGGTTCGCGGCCTTACATACAAATGACGTTGGCGCTGATGCAGCATTTTGGCGTAGAAAGTACTTTTGCCGGAAACACCATAACGGTGCCGGCGCAAAAATACGGCCGGGCTATTTACACCATCGAATCCGATTGGTCGGGAGCCAGTTATTGGTACAGCATGGTAGCCCTGGCACAGGAAGCGCAGGTAGAATTAAAAGGCTTGCGGCAACATTCTTTCCAGGGTGATAGCGTAATTGCGAATATTATGTTAAATATAGGGGTGGCAACTACTTTTAGTTCGCAGGGAGTTCTGCTTGCCAAAACCAACAATTTACAAAGCTTTTCTTATGATTTTTCGGATTGCCCGGATTTGGCCCAAACCGTAGCGGTGGTATGTGCTGCTAAAGGTATTGCCGCCGAGATGACCGGATTAGAAAGTTTGCGCATTAAAGAAACCGACCGGATTGCGGCTTTGCAAAACGAGCTCCGCAAAATAGGAGGGGACCTAGAAGATTGCGGAAATGGTTTATTCCGGGTAAAGCCGGCTTCGACTATTGCGGGAACACCGGTTTTCCAGACGTACGAAGATCACCGGATGGCGATGGCTTTTGCTCCACTGGCTTTACTTACCAGAATACAGATAGAAGAACCACAAGTGGTAAGAAAATCCTATCCGCGGTACTGGGAAAATTTAGCGGCAATGGATTTTACTTTAGAACATAAGTACAATGACAGAATAAGTGAATTAGAGATTTAGTGAATAAATGCTTCATAATAAGGGAATAAGTCGATTGCTTAGTTAAAATTAGTTTTGTCCACTTACTTATCTAAAATTAATTTCTAATTTCCGATAAAACTTTCTGCTGTAGATTACGGAGATAAGCCGGTGTATATTGTAGTCGGCTGCCGTACCAGCTAAACATTTCTCCGTCCACCAGCTTGATGATAGCTTCCGGGCACCATTGTTTTATTTCGGCCAGGTGTTTCTCCCGAAAGGGGTAAGGCTCCGATGATAACAAAATCAGTTGGGGATTTGCGGCTTGTAACATTTCGGGCGTTATAACCGAATAGCGGCTTAAAGGCGCGAAAACATTACGGAAACTCGCTCTCCTCATTATTTCGTGAATAAAAGTATCGGAGCCAACTGCCATGTACGGTTTTCGCCAGATAAAATAAGCCGTACGGATGTTATTTGTAACCAAAAAATTATCGAAACCGGTTTTGATGGTATGAATTAATTCGCTCCCTTTTTCCTTAGTGTTAGTAATTGCCGTGATTTTGGCAATCATATCCAAGGCATCGGCCAGGGAGTTGATGTCGCTCATCCATACCGGGTAATGTTGTTGCAGGGCTGCTATGCCTTCCGGGTAGTTTTCTTCTTTATTCCCGATTATCAAGTCGGGTTGTAAATGCGCGATATCCTCCAGGTTGAAATTCTTGGTCCCACCTATTACGGCTTTTCCTTTCACCTCAGCTTGCGGATGAATGCAGAATTTAGTTACACCAACTACTTTTTTGGCTAAACCTAAATAAAACAATAATTCGGTTTGAGAAGGAACCAACGAAATAATGCGGGTGGGCTGTAGTGGTATTTCAACCTGATAACCCATCTGGTCGGTAATCAACTGGTGATGATTTTTAAAAGGTTTAGAAAGCTGCATGCGTTAAAAAATAAATCCTGCTTAAAACTAATTTTTAAGCAGGATTACATTTCATCAATTATAGATAACTTATTTCAAATAACGAAAGTCCTGACCGGCTTCCAGCTGTAACAAGAATTCATAAATCAACCGGGATACATTTTCCACGTCGTCTTTATGCACGGTCTCAACGGTGGTATGCATATATTTAAGAGGTAAGGAAATTAAAGCGGCAGCCACCCCATCGTTAGAATAAGCAAAGGCATCGGTATCGGTGCCGGTTGCCCGGGAAGCAGAGGCGCGCTGAAAAGGAATTTCTTTTTCCTGAGCTACCCGAATAATCATATCCCGCACATTGTTCTGCACCGCCGGGCCATAGGTAATAACCGGACCTTTGCCGCAATGTAAATCGCCGCTTACTTTTTTCTCGTACATAGGCGCCTGGGTATCGTGGGTAACGTCGGTGATAATGGCAACGTCGGGTTTTATGCGGTGGGCAACCATTTCGGCACCCCGCAAACCAATTTCCTCCTGTACGGCATTTACAATATACAAACCAAAAGGCAAGGTTTTATTGTTTTCCTTTAGCATGCGGGCTACTTCGGCAATCATGAAACCACCAATCCGGTTATCCAACGCCCGGCCCACAAAATACTTCTGGTTCATTACCATAAACTCATCATCGAAGGTAATTACCGAACCTACGTGAATGCCCAGTTCTTCTACCTCTTCGCGGGAAGTGGCACCGCAATCCAGGAAAATAGTTTCGATTACCGGTGCTTTATCCTGATCTATTTTACGCACGTGAATAGCGGGCCAGCCGAAAACCGCTTTTACTATTCCTTTGGCTGTATGGATATTTACCCGTTTAGAAGGCGCAATTAATGCATCGGAGCCGCCGTTGCGTCTTACATAAATATAGCCTTGGTCGGTGATGTAGTTTACAAACCAGCTTATTTCATCGGCATGGGCTTCTATTACTACTTTGTACGCCGCTTCGGGATTTATAACTCCTACTACGGTGCCGTAAGTATCTACAAAATATTCATCGATATAGGGCCGGATATAAGATAACCACATTTTCTGGCCTTCGGCTTCGAAACCGGTGGGAGATGCCGTATTTAAATATTTTTCTAAAAAGTCAAAACTCTCTTTTCGCATGTTTGTTTGTCAAGTCCAACAATAAAGTCCACAAGGTCAATTTTTTGTGGGTAGGTATTTAAACGGTATTTTAATTATTTTGATTTTGTTAATGGATTTAATCAGCTTAGAGCGGTATATTTCCGTGTTTTTTACGAGGAAGGGTAGCAACTTTATTCTCCAGCATTTTAAAAGCTTTTATCAGCTTTGTACGGGTTTCAGCGGGCATAATTACTTCGTCTATAAAGCCCCGGTGGGCGGCCCGGTAAGGCGTGGTAAATTTTTCCTGGTACTCCGCTATTTTTTCGGCCAGTTTGGCTTCCGGATCTTCGGCCGCGGCAATTTCGCGTTTAAATATAATTTCGGCCGCGCCTTTGGCGCCCATTACCGCAATCTCGGCGCTAGGCCAGGCAAAGTTCAGATCGGCGCCAATGTGTTTGGAGTTCATGACGTCGTAAGCCCCGCCGTAAGCTTTACGAGTAATAACGGTAATTCGCGGCACAGTGGCTTCGCAAAAAGCATATAACAATTTGGCCCCGTTAGTAATAATGGCGCGCCATTCCTGATCGGTGCCGGGTAAAAAACCGGGTACGTCTTCCAGCACCAGGAGCGGAATATTAAAAGAATCGCAAAAACGTACAAAACGGGCGGCTTTGGTGCTGGCATTAATATCCAGAACGCCGGCTAATACGGCCGGTTGGTTGCCCACAATGCCAATACTGCGGCCGGCTAAGCGGGCAAACCCGACTACTATATTTTCGCCAAAATTTTTATGAACCTCGAAAAAAGAGCTTTCATCAATAATCCCTGCAATCACTTCTCTTATATCGTAAGGTTGGTTGGGGTTTTCCGGAATAATGGTGTTTAATACTTCCCTGTTTTCATCCTGATCCGCTTCGTAAGGCAAAAGAGGCGTAAAATCTTCGCAGTTCTGCGGAATATAACTTAGTAGCTGTTTAACGTACCGGATGCATTCCACTTCGTTGGCGCAGGAAAAATGGGTAACCCCGCTTTTGCTGCTGTGAGTACTGGCGCCGCCTAATTCTTCGGAAGTTACATTTTCGTGCGTAACGGTTTTTACTACGTTCGGGCCGGTAACGAACATATAGGAAGTGTTCTCAACCATCAGAATAAAATCGGTAATGGCCGGAGAATAAACCGCACCACCGGCGCAAGGCCCCATTACCGCCGATATTTGCGGCACCACACCGGAAGCCAAGGTATTTTTATAAAAAATATCCGCATAGCCGCCCAGCGAAACCACCCCTTCCTGAATACGAGCGCCACCCGAATCGTTTAAACCAATAAGAGGGGCGCCGTTTTTCAGAGCCAGATCCATTATTTTAACAATTTTTTCGGCGTGGGTTTCGGAAAGGGAACCGCCGAAAACCGTAAAATCCTGGGAGAACACGTATACCAAGCGGCCGTTTACGGTGCCGTAACCGGTTACTACGCCATCACCTAAATAGTATTCTTTGTCCAGACCAAAGTCTTTGGAGCGGTGCATGACAAATTTTCCGATTTCTTCAAAAGAATCCGGGTCCAATAATAAATCCAGGCGTTCGCGGGCCGTTAATTTACCTTTTTGGTGTTGGGCATCGATGCGTTTCTGGCCACCGCCCAGTAAAGCTTCTGCATTTTTCTGCGCCAGTACTTCTTCTTTGCTTAGTCCTTTGTAATCTGACATCTAATATTTTGTGGTGAGTAATTTATGTTAAGCCAAAGTTAAATAAATCTGCTATTTAATGTATATACACATTAAGTTTAAATGCAAACGGCAAAAAAAAAGGCTGATTGAAAATCAGCCTTTTTCTATTATCAAAAAAATTACTCGTTTGCTTTTGGAGATTGTGGATCTACAGGTGCTGATTCAGAAGACTCTTCTGACACTTGCGGCGAACCGCTTTTCTCAGCCCGGAAAGTTAAGGTTTCTTTTCCTTCTTCGTGATCGGCAATCAATTTATCACCGGCATGCAGCTCGGCTTTCAGGATTTCCTCCGCAATCGGATCTTCCAGGTATTTCTGGATAGCCCGGTTCAGCGGACGAGCACCGTACTTCGGATCGTAACCTTTATCAGCTACAAAATCTTTTGCTTTCTCCGTTAACTCGATGGTGTAACCCAAAGTCTGGATGCGAGTGTATAGTTTGCTGAGCGAGATATCAATAATTCTATGAATATCTTCGCGGGTCAGCGAATTAAACACGATTACATCATCTAACCGGTTCATAAACTCCGGTGAGAACGTTTTCTTTAAGGCATTGGCAATGGTGCCTTTCATAATCTCATCCAGGTTATCTTCTTTGGCTTTAGTAGAGAAACCTATACCGGCACCAAAATCCTGTAAATCGCGGGCACCAATGTTGGAAGTCATGATAATAATGGTATTCCGGAAATCAACTTTACGGCCTAAACCATCGGTTAATACCCCATCATCCAATACTTGCAGCAACAAGTTATAAATATCCGGGTGCGCTTTTTCAATCTCATCTAATAAGATTACTGAGTATGGCTTACGACGGATTTTCTCGGTCAGCTGACCACCTTCTTCATAACCTACGTAGCCCGGAGGCGCTCCTACTAAGCGAGATACACTGAATTTCTCCATGTACTCACTCATGTCAATCCGAACCAGCGCATCTTCTTTATCGAACAAATAAGTAGCTAATACTTTGGCTAATTCGGTTTTACCAACCCCGGTTGGGCCTAAGAACACAAAAGAACCGATTGGTTTTTTAGGATCTTTCAGACCTACTCTGGTACGTTGAATGGCTTTTACCAATTGCTGAATAGCTTTGTCCTGGCCAATTACTTTACCTTTGAGCTCATCGCCCATGGTTAATAATTTCTGGCTTTCGTTCTGGGCAATACGTTTTACCGGAATACCTGTCATCATGGCAATAACTTCGGCCACGTTTTCTTCTTTTACGGTATAGCGTTTTTTCTTGGTTTCGTCTTCCCAGTTCTTTTTAGCGGCATCCAGCTGATCTAATAATTTCTTTTCTTTGTCGCGCAGTTGAGCCGCTTCTTCGTATTTCTGCGATTTCACTACCCGGTTTTTCTCGTTTTTGATGTTCTCAATCTGTTCTTCTAGTTTCAGAATATCTTCCGGCACAATAATATTATTAATGTGTACCCGGGCACCGGCTTCATCCAGAATATCAATGGCTTTATCGGGTAAGAAACGATCGCTCATGTACCGATCCGATAACTTTACGCATGCCTCAATGGCTTTGTCGGTGTAGTTAACGTGGTGGTGATCTTGGTATTTATCTTTAATGTTATTCAGAATTTCAATGGTTTCTTCCGGCGTAGTTGGGTCTACCATTACAATCTGGAAACGACGGGCTAACGCACCATCTTTCTCGATGTACTGACGGTATTCATCCAAAGTTGTAGCGCCGATGCATTGAATTTCGCCGCGGGCTAAAGCCGGTTTAAACATGTTAGAGGCATCTAAAGAGCCAGAAGCACCGCCGGCACCTACAATGGTATGCAGCTCATCGATGAACAAAATTACATCCGGAGATTTTTCCAATTCGTTCATTACAGCTTTCATCCGCTCTTCAAACTGGCCACGGTATTTAGTACCGGCAACCAGAGAAGCCAAGTCTAAAGTTACCACGCGTTTGTTAAACAACACCCGCGATACTTTTTTCTGGATAATACGCAAAGCTAAACCTTCGGCAATAGCGGTTTTACCCACGCCGGGTTCCCCAATTAAAATCGGGTTATTTTTCTTGCGGCGGCTCAGAACTTGGGCTACCCGCTCAATTTCTTTTTCGCGACCTACAATCGGATCTAATTTATCTTCTTCGGCTAATTTAGTTAAATCACGGCCAAAGTTATCCAGTACGGGAGTACGCGATTTTTCACCGGGTTTTTTAGCAGTGCCACTGCCTTTAGACGAGCCGGAGCCGCCAAACAATTTATCGTTATCGCTGTCATCGTCGGTATCGGATGACGCGATCGGATTATTTTGCTGATAATCCAAGGAGTCTCTAATGGCTTCGTAGTTCACGTTGAATTTGGCTAAAGTTTGTGATGAAATATTATCTTCATCCCGCAGAATGGAGAGCAATAAGTGTTCGGTACCTATAATGTCGCTCTTAAATATCTTAGCTTCCAGGTACGTAATCTTTAAAACTTTTTCGGTTTGTTTAGTTAAAGGAATGCTGCCGGTAATGCTGCTGCTCTGCGAAGCAGTGTTACGGGTAGCTTGTTCCAGTGAATATTTTAATTCGTCTATCGAGACGCCTAATTTTTTCAGTAGGGTAATGGCCGTGCCTTCGCCTTCCCGAATCATGCCCAAAAGTAGATGTTCGGTGCCTATATAGTCATGACCCAGTCGAATAGCTTCTTCACGGCTAAGAGAAATTACCTCTTTCACTCTGTTTGAGAATTTAGCTTCCATTTATATCGGTTATTGTAAAAAATAAGATAATTGAAGGTTGTTGATACAACCAGGCTACCTTTATAAAACAACTTGTTTGCGGCAAATGTTCAGTTGGCAGCAGAGGGAACCGCTAAATAAAATAGGGTTTCCGGGCCTTGAGAAAACAATACATCAATTATACTCAGATCTGGTACAAATTGTTTGCCAAATACCTGATTATAGGGGATTATTTCCAAAATGTCAGGTTTTATTTTCGGATGTATTTTATTTCGGTAATCAGTTAGGTTGCCGTCGTATACCGGTATATACGTTTCGGTGTAGGATATCGGTTTTTTTATATTCAGGCATTTAAGATAAAACTGCAGCAAGGCTATATTTAATTCAAAAAGATGCAAAAATTTTTCCTCGTATATATCCAGCAGGTAATCGCTATAATAAGAAAAGAACGGGGCACTGCCATAAGCCGACCGGATGCTGCGCCAATGAACATTTAACCAATTTTGGCTATAATCTATTTCTATTTCGGTTATCTTTGTTTTCCGGTTGCCTTTTTTTACCGGAATAGCCAGGTCTTTTGGTCCGTTCGCGGTTAAAATACGGCAACGGTTCCGGTAACTTTGTTTAATGTAATGTTCGTGCTGTTCTATTATGATGTTATCGGCCTGAACAACCTGCTGAAAATAAGTTATACTGGGATTATATTGTATTTCGGTTAATAAAATCATACGGACGTTTTAGCCTGTTGTCTTGCGCTATATTAGCCGGATTTTATTTTAAATCGCTAGTAAGTTAAAAAATATTTCGTGTTTTTACAAGCCTTACATGAGTAAACCAAATTTGCGCAAAAGATATTACCCGCTATGGTGGTTATTGCAAGGAATATCCGCTTTGCCCTTTCCGGTATTATATTTCCTGGCTTCCGGTATTTACGGTTTGTTGTATTATGTATTTGGTTATCGCAAAAAAGTAGTTTTACAAAATCTGAGAAATTCTTTCCCGGCAAAGCCCGAAACGGAGATAAAGTTAATCGCCAAAAAGTTCTACCATAATTTGGCCGATATTATAGTGGAAATATTAAAGCTCGGTTCTATTACCAAGGCAGAAATAGGCCAACGCGTTCAATACGAGAACCCGGAATTAATGCGGGCTTACCTGGATAAAGGAATGACCGTTATTACCTTGGGGTCGCATGCGGGCAATTGGGAATGGGGATTGGCTTCATCTGCTTGTTTTTTTAAAGAGCCTGCGGATGGTGTTTATAAACCCTTGAGTAATGAATTCTTTGAAATTTACATGCGGTTTCTGCGCAGCCGCCTGCAGGCAAATCCAGTTAAGATGAAAGATGTATTGCGGCATTTGCTGAAACACCGTAACGAACCGCGTTTGCTGGCCTTACTATCCGACCAAACCCCGCCCGGAGGTGAAATACAGTACTGGACTAATTTCCTGAACCAGGATACTCCTTTTTATGTAGGAGCAGATAAGTTGGCCGATGCTTTTAAATATCCGGTTGTATTTATAGGCGTAACCCGGACGGGCAGGGGCTATTATAAATTTTCTTTTGAATTATTGCGAGCCGCTGGGGCTGTTGAAAAAGCGAGCGAATATCTGATAACCGAAGCCTATGCCCGAACCTTGGAAAAGTGGGTGCAGCGCTATCCCGCTGATTACCTCTGGTCGCACCGGCGCTGGAAACATAAAAGGCAGCAAGTAGCGGAACATCAAGCAGGCCAGCCTCCGGCGTAAATTAAAGGTCTTTAGAATGTAAGCCAAAACAAGTAGAAACCTAAATAAAGAATAAGGCTGTGATTTTACCAGGCAGTAAAGATATAAGCCTGGTAAAATCACGGCTTTAACAGAATTGTACTAGCGCAAAGGTTTGGGTACTACGGGTAAACTTTCGTGGCCTTCGGCATCTACGGCTTGTACCGCAAAGAAATAATTATCTTTGGAGTAAGGTAGTAAAGCTTGCGTATCGGTTACATACAACTTTTTTTGCCACATCGGGGCCGATGTTTCGCGCATTAAAATATAATAACCCGCCGGCTTTTCGCCTTTTTTCGCGGTTTCCCACTTTAGTTCGGTTTTGTTAGTTAAGTTGCTGGTAACTACGCCCACATTCTCCGGCATGTAAGGCGCCCAGGCCAGGTTAGCCAGCGTGGCCGCATTCAGGGCCGTATTTTTACGCAGGTATTCGTAATCTACGTGTTCCGGGAAATCGCCGTACTGTACGCCGTTTTCGGTACGCACATTCTGGTGCTGGTATTTATAATTCTCGTTCATTTCGCACACCCGCACCGCCGTAAAACCAGCCTGGCTAAAAGGTGTGTGGTCGCCGCCGCGTAAAAAGCGGTCGGTACGATAATTTAAAACTACTTCCAGTTGCGGTACGTAGCGTTCGCCGGTTTCTTTCATGTAGCGGGCCAGTTGCCGGCTTTTGCTGTCGTTTTCGCCGCCAATGCTGCGGCGCAGCCGGGCCATTTCTTCGGTTTCCAGGGCAGGTACGCCTTCACTGAAAATCCGAACCTGGGTATTATCGTTCAGGTTGGTTTCGTCGGAAAAAGAATTGCCGATCATGTCATTATTCAGCATGGCTACCAAATTCCAGTTTTCTTCTTTGGCTCTTTTGGCTAAGTGTTGAGCCCCGTACAAACCTTGCTCTTCGCCTTGTACCGCCACAAAAATAATCGTGCAGGGGAAAGATCGCGTAGCCATTACCCGGGCCAGTTCCATTATGGCCGATGTGCCCGAACCATCGTCGTTGGCGCCCGGCGCTTTACCCTTAACATCCATTACATCGGTATTGCGGGAATCGATATGGCCCGAAACGATAAATACCCGGTCGTCGTTCGGGTCCGTTCCTTTTAGCGTTGCCATTACGTTAGCCATTTCTACATCGGCTTTAATGCGGCGGCCATCCGCTTTTACCAGATAACGGTCCTGTGTAACGGTCATGCGTCCGCCCGATGCTGCTGCGTATTTCTCCATTTCGGCCTGCGCCCAGTTCCGCGCCGCACCAATGCCTCTTTTTTTATCGGTAGTAGAGCTAAGCGAATGGCGGGTTTCAAAAGAGACTAACTTCCGGATATTGTTTTCCATATTTTGGGCGGATATATCTTCGGTAATTTTTTTTACCGCTTCATCGGTTCGCACGATCTCTTGGGCCGAAGCTACCAGGGGTGAGAGCAAGGAAAAAGCTAAGCAATATTTAAAAAAAGATAAATGGGTCATGTAAATAGAGCAGAATGTGATAAAAATAATAAATAAAGGTAAAGTTAGGCATAATATAGACTTCTATAAACCTTAAAATGCGCTTTTCTTCTTGAAAAGTGTCATAGATGAATCAATAATCAAAATAATTTTCAGGCTGAAGCAAATAAAGATGATAGGCTTATCAAGTGCTGGATGTTTGTTTTGCCTGTATTTTCAGGCTCCAACTTGCCGGTTAAATAGCTGGTAAATAGGCCAGTTTTTATTTTTATAGCTCAATAATTTATTTCTTAGAGGAGCTTAAATAAAAATCGTGGTGCACAGATTCATAAATTTTCCTTAATTTTATGGTTAGCTGCCTTAAATTTGCATCATGTACAAGACGCTGCTTCGCCCCGTGCTTTTTCGCTTCGATCCGGAGGCTATTCATAATTTTTCCTATACAGCCATTAAAGCGGGTTTTAAAGCGCCACTTTCCGAAAAACTAAGCCAGAAGCTTTTTTGTTTGCAGCATTCCTTACTGGAAAGAAATGTATTCGGCCTGACTTTCCCGAACCCGGTTGGTTTGGCCGCCGGATTTGATAAAAACGCGCAGTTAGTAGATGAATTAACCCAATTTGGCTTTGGTTTCCTGGAAATTGGCACGGTAACGCCGCGGCCGCAGCCCGGTAACGACCAGCCGCGCTTGTTTCGTTTACCCCAGGATCAGGCCTTACTGAACCGCATGGGCTTTAATAACCAGGGAGTAGAAGTAGCGGCTGCCCGGCTGAAAAACCGCAAAAGCAATATTATTATAGGCGGCAACATTGGTAAAAATAAAACCACACCCAACGAAGAAGCGCTCCCGGATTATCAGTATTGTTTTGATGAGTTGTATGAGGTAGTAGATTATTTTGTGGTAAATGTAAGCTCGCCCAATACACCGGATTTACGGGCTTTGCAGGATAAAGAACCTTTGCGTTTGCTGCTGGATGCCCTGCAACGCCGGAACACATTAAAGCCCAAAGCCAAACCCTTGTTGCTGAAAATAGCCCCGGATTTAAACGAAGCGCAACTGAATGACATTATTGAAATTGCCATTGAAACAAAGTTAGACGGTATTATTGCTACCAATACTACTGTAAGCCGGGAAAACTTAAAAACCGAAGAACATAAAGTAGAAAAAATGGGTGCCGGCGGCATTAGCGGTAAACCGCTGCGGTTAAAGGCTACCGAAATAATAAGCTATTTGCGCCGGAACCTACCGGAGTCGATTCGCATTATAGGCGTGGGCGGCATTATGACGGCCGAAGATGCTTTAGAAAAACTGGCCGCCGGCGCCGACTTGGTGCAGTTATATACGGGCTTTATATACGAAGGCCCGGCCTTAATTAAACAGATAAACAAAAAGATATTAGAGGGTAAATTTTCTGAACAGTAGGGAAGAAGGATTTACCTGAAAAGGCGTAGATTTGAATTTTATTAGCGTATGGCAAACAACACGTACAAACGGGAAAAAGAGACGGCACCGCGGGCAAAGAATGTACCTCGCTCCATTAACGATCAAACCATTAAAAGCACCCCCAGAGTAAGAAAAGAGAAAACCACGGCTTCGAAGCCCAAAGTGAGTTTTTCTTTTTTCGGTTTTCTGCGCGACCGCCGGTTTCATCTTTTTATCGGTTTGTTGTTTCTGCTGGGGTCACTTTACCTGTGTATTGCCTTTGTTTCGTATTTATTTACCGGCCATGCCGACCAGAGTGTAGTAGAAGCGCTGAAAAGCACCGATCTGAAAGAAGCCGGTATTGAATCGGAGAACTGGCTGGGGCTGGTAGGCGCCTGGATGTCGAACCTATTTATTTACAAAGGTTTTGGTTTGGCGTCTTTTTTTGTAGTGCCGATTTTGTTTTTTATTGGCTATAAAATTGTTTTCCGGAGCCGGAATATCTCTCTTTCTTATGTATCTACCATTTGTCTTTTTAGTTTATGCTGGTTAAGCCTGGTGTTTGGGTATATGGTATTGCATACCAGCAGCGTAGATATTTATAATTTTTTAGGCGGCGCCATTGGTTACGAAACAGCTCTCTGGCTCGATAGCCTGATTGGTTGGGGTACCATTCCTTTACTGGCTTTCTTTTTATTATCCTTTATTATATTCTTCTTTAACGTTACCAGCCTGGCTTCAGGTAAAAAAGCCGCTGCCGAAGTGGCAATCGCCACCGCTAATACTTTTACTACAGATGCTGCTACCTACGAACAAACCGCTACCGGTTTAAATCATTACAATAATCCAGCGGCTACTTTAGATGCAGAAGAAGCGTTAGAACCAGCTGATGATCTGCTGGCCGACGAAATGCTGACGGATGAAGATGGCTATACAGACGAGGAGGAGGAAGAAATTATTGAAGAAGATGAGGAAGAATTATTTGATGACGAACACTTCGAACTGGAATTAAAGCCCGGACCTGCGCCGTCGGTAGTGGCTAAACCCATGGCTGCTCCTTCGCTGGCACTGGATATTGTACCGGCCGTTTCGGAAGAAGATAACTTGTTTGCCGATGAGAAAGAACCAGCTTTTAAAGCACCGCAGGAAGCCCGGGACCTGAAAGTTAAAAAAGTACAGGAAGAAGAAATAGGTACTTTCTCCGAAAATTACGATCCTACTTTAGACTTAGCCCGTTACCAGTACCCGACCTTAGACTTACTGAACGAGTATAGCGCCGCCAGAATACAGGTTTCGAAAGAAGAATTGGAAGCGAATAAAGACCGCATTGTAGAAACCCTGGGCAATTACAGTATTGGTATTGCCAGCATTAAAGCTACCATTGGGCCTACCGTTACCTTATACGAAATTGTACCGGATGCCGGGGTGCGGATTTCTAAAATCAAAAACCTGGAAGACGATATTGCTCTGAGTTTATCGGCGCTGGGTATCCGGATTATTGCGCCAATTCCGGGTAAAGGCACTATTGGTATTGAAGTGCCGAATAAAAAGAAAGAAATGGTATCCATCAAATCTATTCTTTCTACCGAAAAATTCCTGAAAAGTGAAATGGATTTACCGATTGCTTTTGGTAAAACTATTACGAACGAAGTATTTATTACCGACCTGGCCAAAATGCCCCACTTGCTTATGGCGGGTGCAACCGGACAAGGTAAATCGGTAGGGTTAAACACTATTTTAACTTCGCTCATCTATAAAAAACACCCTTCGCAGTTAAAGTTTGTGCTCGTCGATCCTAAGAAAGTGGAGCTTTCTTTATTTAATAAAATAGAACGCCACTTTTTGGCCAAACTGCCCGACTCCGAAGAACCAATTATCACGGATACCAAAAAGGTAATAAATACGCTGAATTCGTTGTGTATGGAAATGGATATGCGGTACGATTTATTAAAAGATGCCGGCTGCCGTAACCTGAAAGAATATAACCTGAAATTTGTAGAGCGGAAGTTAAGCCCCAAAAAAGGCCACCGGTTTATGCCATTTATCGTGCTGGTAATAGATGAGTTAGCCGACTTAATGATGACCGCCGGTAAAGAAGTAGAAACCCCGATTGCCCGTTTGGCCCAGCTGGCCCGTGCTATTGGTATTCACTTGGTAGTGGCTACGCAGCGGCCTTCGGTAAACGTAATTACGGGTATTATCAAAGCCAACTTCCCTTGCCGTATTTCTTTTAAAGTAACATCCAAGATAGATTCCCGCACCATTCTGGATACCGGTGGTGCCGACCAATTAATTGGCCAGGGTGATATGTTGTTCTCGGTGGGGTCTGATCTGATCCGGTTGCAGTGTGCGTTTGTAGATACCCCGGAAGTAGACCGCATTTGCGACTTTATCGGTGACCAACAGGGCTACAACGATGCTTATTTATTGCCGGAATTTGTGGGAGATGAAAGTGGCAGTGAGAAAACTGATTTTGATCCGGCCAACCGTGATTCGATGTTTGAAGAAGCAGCCCGCATTATTGTAACGCACCAGCAAGGCAGTACTTCTTTGTTGCAGCGGCGTTTAAAATTAGGTTATAACCGGGCCGGCCGTCTCATCGATCAGTTAGAATCGGCCGGCGTGGTTGGTCCGTTCGAAGGCAGCAAGGCGCGCGAAGTTTTAATTCCGGATGAATACAGTTTGGAACAGTTATTGAATAATATGGGTAAGAATTAACCATAAATAAGAATAAACCAATTGTATGAAAAAGATATCCGCTTTTCTGCTGGCTTTAATGGCTTTTGTGCAAGTAGCATTTGCGCAGAAAGATCCTAAAGCCGGCGGGATATTAGATGCGATGAGCCAGAAGTACCAGTCGATGAAAGTTTTTAATGCGCTTTTTACCCAAACGCTGGAAAACTCAAACAATAAATTAAAAGAATCCATGCAGGGCGATATTACCGTGAGTGGTAATAAATTCCATTTAAAACTGAAGGACCAGGAAATAATAAATAACGGAACGACCATTTGGACCTACATGAAATCGGAAAACGAAGTAAATATTTCGGATAACGATCCGGATGAGCAGCAGATGTCGCCGAATGCTATCTTTACGTTATATAAAAAAGGCTATAAATATAATTTCGTAAACGAAATAAAAGAAGCCGGACAAACTTACAACATCATTGATTTAGCGCCGGAAGATAAAAGTAACCAGGTTTATAAAGTACGTTTGCAGATAAACAAAAAAGACAACTCGGTTAAAAGCTGGACGATGTTCCGCAGCAACGGTAACCGTTACGTATATACCATCAAGGAATTTAATGCTAACCCAACGGTAGAGCCCAACTACTTTGCTTTCGACAAAGCGAAATATAAAGGTGTTAAGGTGATAGATTTGCGGTAATAATTAAGTTGTTAGTTATTGATCTTTAGTTTTAAATAATTCTTTTAAATTCTTTACACCCGGTATTTTCGTATTGAATATTTGTCACTTTACTGATTTTAATAAGCGTAGTATAAACAAAAAGAGCTGCCAGATAAAGGCAGCTCTTTTTGTTTATATTTGATTTAACAAGTAAAGCTAGGCCGAAAATAATTATATATTTTTCATCAGGTGTAATTTTACCATTCCTACCCACCTAAAATAGGCGGGGAGCTTTTAAACTCATTTTTAATAAAGCAACATGTATATTGATAATCGTCCAACTACTTACTAATTCCTAGCCTTAATAAAAATTAATTCTGCTAGCTTTGCAAAAACTTTTCTGTTTTAAGCAGAAAATCAGAAGCAAAAGGCAGTTATTACCGCTAATTGCTAACCGCTAACCGCTAACCGCTAACCGCTACTTATGACCCAACAGGAGCTTTTCCAAAATATTCAGCGCAAGCAATCTTACCTGTGCATCGGTCTGGATACCGATTTAAAGAAAATTCCCCCGCATCTGTTAACGGAACCCGATCCGGTTTTTGCCTTTAATAAACAGATAATTGATGCTACCGCCGATTTTTGCGTGGCCTATAAACCCAACATTGCTTTTTATGAAGCCTTAGGTCCTAAGGGTTGGGAAAGCCTGGAAAAAACCTTACAATATATTCCTAAAGATATTTTTACCATTGCCGATGCCAAACGCGGTGATATTGGCAACACGTCGGAATTGTACGCCCGTACGTTTTTCGATTATTATCATTTCGATTCGGTAACGGTGGCGCCTTACATGGGCGAAGATTCGGTAAAGCCGTTTTTGATAAAACCGGATAAATGGGTTATTCTTTTGGCCTTAACATCTAATCCGGGCGCAGCCGATTTCCAGCTATTATCCGTAGAAAAGTCCGCCGACCCAGAAGTACAAACTTATTTGTTTGAAGAAGTGCTGGAAAAAAGCCAAGCCTGGGCATCCGCCGACCAGTTGATGTTTGTGGTGGGCGCTACCCGTACCGATTATATACAGCGCGTCCGGAGAAAAATACCTGACCATTTTTTACTGGTACCCGGCGTAGGGGCGCAAGGCGGTAGCCTGGAAGAAATATCGCGCCTAGCTCTTAATAAAACGGGGGGCTTGCTGGTAAATTCATCCCGCAATATTATATACGCCGACTCCGGCCAAGACTTTGCCGCTCAGGCGCGGGCAGAAGCACAGCGTTTGCAACAGGAAATGGCAGCTTACCTGCAGCAATATCTGCCGGCATCGTCCTGATATTTATCCAGCAATACAAAGCTTAAAGTCATTCTAAATTTTTATTATATTTGGTAAGAATGAAAGAGGATTTTCTGCATTATGTCTGGCTGCATCAGTATTTCGATAAGCAACAACTCATTTGCTCTACCGGCGAAGCAATTCAGGTTATCCGGACGGGTTTGTTGAATACCAATGCCGGTCCCGACTTTCTGGATGCGCAGGTAAAAATCGGCCAGGAAACCTGGAACGGCAGTGTAGAAGTGCATTTGAAAGCATCGGACTGGCTCCGGCACCAACACCAAACGGACCCGCGCTACGATCAGGTGGTGCTGCACGTTGTCTGGGAAGACGACCAACCGCTGCGCAGAACCGACGGCAGTTTTATTCCGACCATTGCCTTACAGGAACGGGTGCAGTTAAATTTGCTAGAAAATTACCTGAACCTGAAAAAAGAAAAACCTACCATTCCCTGCAGTCCTTTTATCAACCAGGTTCCGGGTTTACCGGTAATGCAAATGCTGGATAGGGTGTTGATAGAGCGCCTGGAGCAAAAAGCCCGGCGCATAACGGATTTGCTACAGAGAAATACCCAGGATTGGGAAGAAACCACTTATCAGGCGCTGGTTTCTAATTTTGGTTTTAAAATAAACCAAGTGCCTTTTTTGCAGCTCAGCCAGCTATTACCTTTTGCTATTATTCGGAAACATAGCGGGCAGCTTTGGCAACTGGAAGCTTTACTCTATGGCCAGGCCGGTTTTTTACAAGATGTTCCGGCCGAAGACGATTACCTGCAAAAACTGCAACAGGAATATATTTATCTCTGGCATAAATACAAACTAACTGCTGGTATGCCGGTTGCCGCTTGGAATTTCCTGCGCTTACGGCCCGCCAATTTCCCCACCGTTAGGTTGGCCCAGTTAGCCGCCCTTTTGCAGGATAAAAACCACTTGTTTTCCCTTTTGCTGACGTTGCCCGATTTGCCGGCTTATTTAAGATTTTTAGGAAGCGAAGTGTCGCCTTACTGGCAAAAGCATTATATGCCGGGCCGGGAAAGCAAAACCTTAGCCCTGGAAATGGGGCAGGAAAGTAAGATAAATCTTTTAATAAATACGGTAGTACCTTTGCTATTTGCTTTTGGCCGTTACCACGATAAACAGGAATTGATAGACAAAGCAATTGCTTTACTGGAAAGCTTACCCGCCGAGAAAAACAACATCACCCGTATTTATACTGGTTTAGGGTTAAAAAACAAAGCCGCCGCCGATTCGCAGGCTTATATCCAATTAAACCACAGTTATTGTGAGCCCCGCCACTGCTTATATTGTAGCGTAGGGCATTATATACTCCGCACCAAGCTCGCCAGCCCATGATTTTTTTCTTTTATTTACTAAACGGCTTTCTTCTGGGCGGAGTAATCTATGCTTTTTGGAGACGACAAAAAGCAATTTCTATTAAAAATTGGTTTTTCCCGGCGCTCTTCCTGAAGTTACTGAGCGGCCTGCTGATTGGTTTTTTTTACCAGCAGTATTTTGCCGGGGGCGATACTTTCCTGTTTCAGTCCCAATCGGGGTTGCTTACCCAATACCTGAAAGAAAGCCCGGGTGCTTATTTCGGGTTGTGGTTTACCGATACTTTCGAAAGCGAAACCGTCCGGAAGGCGATGGTTTTTCATACGTATTCCAATTCTTATTTCCTGGTTTTGCTGCTCAGCATGCTGAATTTGCTTACCCAAAACCAGTATTTTTTAAATGCCCTTTACTTTTCACTTTTCAGCTTTATGGGCGCCTGGCAACTAACCAAAACGCTGGCGTTTATATATCCCGAAAATAAATACGCTGCTATGGTGGCTTTTTTATTTTTTCCATCGGTGGTTTTCTGGTCGGCCGGCATCACCAAAGAAGCAATTTATATCGGGGCCTTGGCTTGGCTGATGAGTGCCATTTTAAACCTGGTGTTTGCCAATTATACTTTGCAATTAAAAGAAGTGGTGAGTGCAGTAGTGGCCAGTTACCTGCTCTGGGAAATAAAATTTTATTTTGCCGCCGTGGTTTTTCCTTTGCTGTTTAGTTATGCGGTGCTTACCTGGGCGCGAAGAAAATATCCGGCAGCTCCCGTATTCCGGTACCAGTTTTTCCTGCTGGCGGGCGGCATTTTACTCCTTAGCCTAGTAGTAGCGCAAATGCACCATGTATTCGAACTTAAATTTTTCTTTTATCAGCTTACCGAAAACTATAATCAGCTACTGGCACTTTCCCAGCAGAAACCCCACATCAGCTACCCAAACCTGGAACCAACGGTAACTAGTGTGGTACTGCACGCGCCGCTAGCGGTTTTGCAAGCTACGCTACGCCCTTTTTTTTGGGAAGGCGACACCTGGTTTTACAGAATTGCCGGACTGGAAAATTTGATTATCCTGCTTTTGCTGGTTGGATGCATCGTCTATTTTTTGCTTCATCCGCCGCGCCACCTGGATGTATTTGTGCTTATTTTGCTGATTTATATTTTTATTGTGGCGGCATTAATTGGTTTAACCACTCCCAACCTAGGTTCTTTAAGCCGGTATAAAACCGCTTTTCTGCCGTTTTTGGTTTACCTGCTCTTGCAAAAGAATATCGTCCCAAAGCTTTTTGAACCAAGATCTTTACCAAAGCGCCCTACCGCCCGTATTTGGGAGAGAAAAGCTTAAAGCGTACCTTTGTCTTTTAATAACTGAAATATGCAGAACCCGGTGATTATAGTAGGCGCCCAGCAATTAGGTAAAACCGCCTTGGATATATTTATAAGCAATAATGTTGTGGTGTATTGTTTCCTGGAAGATAACCCGGAACTACAGCACAAAGAAGTAAATAATATAAGTGTGATGAGCAGCAGCGAAGACCCGGAATTTCTGAAACTGCTCGGAAAAAAATGCGAAGTATTTGTAGCCGCCGAAGATACCGCAGCCCGCAAGAGCACCGTAAATTTGTTAAAAGAAGAATACCAGGTAGTGCCGGTAAACGCTCTGCATAAATTTTCTTCGGTTTCGGAAAATGCCTGGTTAGGGCACGGTATACTGGTAAATGCCGGGGCGGTTATAAATACCAATGCCAAAGTAGGCGACCATTGTATTATCTTGTCTAATGCCGTAGTGGAGGCCGATGTTACTTTAGGCGATTTTGTGCAGGTAGGAGCGGGCGCTATTATTAATGCCGGCGCTACCGTGGAAGAACAAGCTTTTATCGGTTCGGGGGCTATTGTGGTATCCGGCGTGAAAATCGGGAAAAAAGCCCGGGTAGGAGCCGGTGCCGTTGTAATTGCGGATGTCCCTGCCAATGCCACCGTATTTGGTAATCCGGCAGAGAAGGTTTAATGATTAGTCATTAATATATTCAATATAGAGAGGGTTAGAAAGAGTATAATACAGAGTTTCAATCCTTATTTTGATGGATGAACTATTAAAAGTCCACTGCTGTTTTGCTTTGGGGAGCGGCAAAGTGGGTTTCAATCCTTATTGTGATGGACTAGCAATCAGAAGTATCTGGGCTTTGGTAATCATTAAAATTATTCTTGCTAATACCTAACCTTCACTCCTTATTATTTTGGAAATGGTTAGATATTACTCAACTAAATAAATCAATCCATGTTTCAATCCTTGTTCTAGTGGAGAAACAATGCTGTAAGTTTACAAATTTCTTCAAAGAATAAGGTTTGCAAAAATCATTTTCTTGTCTTGGTTCTTTGATGGTTCAACCAGTTCGTAGCGGCGTTACATTGTAACGCCGTCCTTCCTCAAAAATCTTAATTTCCGCTATACCCCTGGTAAATCCCGAAAAGCAATAATTAGAAATGCCGGAAATCTGCTGCGTGGCCCTGCGTCTAACCGGAATAATGGAACGACGTTACAATGTAACGCCGCTACAATGTCGGCCTCAAAGGCCTTTGCCTTCGCTATAACTTTGCAAATCCTCAGCGGCAATAGTTACATTGTAACGCCGCTACAAATTGGTTAAAACGGGCATTTTAAAATAGGAAAGCCGCTGTATTTACAAAATCTACATAACTGGCTCTGTGAAGTTTGCTCTCCCTTGATGCGGACTGGGAAATATGAACCAAATTCCTTATTTTTGCGGGTCAAAGAATGAGTTTTAACCCTAATGATTAGCTGCATCAATCAGCTTTATATTTTACCGGAATATATTTTATTTATCTTAAACGCACTTAGCCTGAATCTAAGCTTGTTATGAAAGATTATAGTATCCTGCTTTATTATTATTATGCTCCTATCAACGATCCGGAAGCGTTCCGGGAAGAGCACCATTTACTTTGTTTAAACTTAAATTTATTGGGCCGCATTATTATTGCCGCTGAAGGACTAAACGGTACTGTTTCGGGCTTGCGCGCTGACTGCGAAGCCTACATGGCCGCGGTGAAAGCTGATCCGCGTTTTAAGGATATCGACTTTAAAATGGAGCCTTCCGATAAACACGCCTTTACCAAACTGCACGTGCGGTACAAGCCCGAAATTGTCCACTCCAGCCTGCACCACGTAAAACCCCACGAAAAAACCGGTATTCATTTATCGCCCGCCGAATTTAAAAAAATGAAAGACCAGGAAGATGTGGTGTTGTTGGATGTCCGTTCGGATTATGAACATTTGGTCGGCCGTTTTAAAAATGCCCTTACCTTGGATATGGAAAACTTCCGGGATTTTCCGGAGAAAGTAGCAGAATTAGGGGAACTGAAAGATAAAAAAGTTATTACCTACTGCACCGGGGGCGTAAAATGCGAAAAAGCCAGCGCTTTTTTATTAGAGCAGGGTTTCGAAAACGTGTACCAATTGCACGGCGGTATTATTAAATATGGCCTGGAAGAAGGGGGCGAAGATTTTGAAGGCAAGTGTTACGTGTTTGATAATCGGCTAACGGTAGATGTAAACAAAGTCAATCCGAAGGTGATTTCAACCTGTTATATCTGCCACGAACCCAGCGACCGCATGGTAAACTGCGCTAATTCGGAATGTAATATACACGTGCCGATGTGCGAAAAGTGCGGCGCCGAAATGGAAGGTGCCTGCTCCGATACTTGTAAAACGCATCCGGGTAAAAGGCCTTACGATGGTACTGGTTATTATCAGAAAGAAACGAATGGGTATAACCCTTACAAGGGTTTATACCGTAAAGAAAAGGTATAGTAGTTTTTTATAAGCGCATCTGGAACGAATTTTTAGATGCGCTTCGATTTAACTTTTACTAATCCTTAACCCAAGAACCATGCAAATTCCGGAATCCGAACTGATCTTAAATGCCGATGGCAGTGTCTATCATCTGAACTTACTTCCGGAACATATTTCCAATACCATTATTACGGTAGGCGATCCGGACCGGGTAGCACAGGTAAGCCGGTTTTTCGATACGGTAGAGGTTAATATCCGGAAAAGAGAGTTTATTACCCATACTGGTTATTACCGCGGCAAACGCATTACTGTTGTTTCTACGGGCATTGGTACTGATAACCTGGATATTGTTTTGAATGAGTTGGATGCCCTGGTAAATATAGACCTGGTTTCCCGCACCGTAAACGAAGAAAAGATACCATTACATATAATCCGGATTGGTACTTCCGGCGCTTTACAGGAAAGCGTGCCCGTGGGCAGCCATTTAGTTACTGAATATGCTATTGGTCTGGATGCCTTGATGCAGTTTTACCCGCTGGTACAAACCGGGTACGAAGCCAATATTAGTCTTGCTTTGCAGGAAGCTTTGGCTTTGGGTTACCAGCCGTATTGCGTCCGGGGTTCTGATTTGTTGCGGGAGCAATTAGGCTACAACATGGTGCCGGGGCATACCATTACCTGTCCGGGATTTTATGCGCCGCAAGGCCGGTCGTTACGCCTGGGTTTAAAAATCGAAAACCTGATACCCAAATTACAGCAGTTTTCTGTAGCGCAACCTAACGAAGATATTTTCCGGTTTACTAATTTCGAAATGGAAACCGCCGGCTTGTATGCGCTGGGGCGTTTATTGGGACACGAAGTTATATCGCTTAATGCCATTGTAGCCAACCGCATTACGCATCAGTTTGCCCCCAGTCCGGAGTCTATTGTGGATGGATTAATTCTGAATACCTTAAATCGTCTGACTGCAACGCAGTAAGCTTTATAAAAGGGAGCTTACTGCCTCGTCAGCTAAGTAGCCCAAATAATATTTTCTTAAAACAATATAGATAGAAAATTCCCCTCCTGTTTTAGGAGGGGTAGGGGGGAATTTTATAATAGCAAATATTAAACCTTGTTACTTTATATCTGAAGAAGGAATCTATAAACCGGCTAAAAAGGTAATGGTATCCACGCCGGCGGCATAATCCCAAAGCGCCGGGTATTGGGTTTGGCCAAAAGCAATGCTTTTTTCGTACCAGCCATCCGCCGATACCAGGCATTGAATTTTCTCTTGGTTAGCCCCAATTATTTCTTTAAGCGCTGTTGGGCTGCTGTATTCCTGGTAAAACAAAACACTAATTGGGGAAGTAAATACTTCGTTAGGCGTTACAAGTAAAAAACCGTTGTCGAAATGAGGGGCCCGGTTTACCAGTAAAAGAGATTTGTTGTAATCGTAATTATTCTGGTATTTATGGTGTTCCAGAATATTATAATAAGGTTCGATTGCTTCGAAAAAAGAATTAAAAACGTAGCCCGTTGGTACCAGTACTTTCGAAACACTGCGGCTGCTCAAGCCATAATAGCCTAAAATATCTTGTCCTAAATTTTTTAATTGCGCCGGCGTTTCTTCTCCGGTCAGGATTCCCAAACCATGGCGGGTTTTGCGGATGAGGTGCGGCTTATTAGAAAAATAACGCTCTAAATTTAAAGCCGTTTGATTGTTGCTGGTGGCAATTATTGCGTCTACGTCTTTTAGCACCGGTACAAAATGGATGCGGGCTGCGAACTGAGGTTCCAGCTCAATCAGGCGCTGAGCCAGCATTTTCATCAGGAACGTATCTTCGCTGCTCAGTTTGGCATACAGCAAGTGGCCCGTAATCAGGACGGATAAAAAATCAGGAAAGCCAGCCAGGGGTTTGTTCCCGGCCATCACTACGCCAACTTTTTTAGCAGAAATTTTATCTAAATCGTAAACAAATAGCCATTCCTGTAAGTATTGTTTATCTAACTGGCTAATTATTCCGTTTAAAGCACTAGTAACATTCTGTTTGTCGAACCATGGGTTGGCATTGCCGGCCCGCAAGGCTAGTTCCTGAATTTGTTCCGGGGTTAACGCTTTTAAATCGTTTCCGAGAGAGGCAAAAGCTTGGATTCGGTGTTGTAAGTTCATGAAGTGCCGCGGCTAAATAATTGTTTGCAGTATAACGGATTGTTTCTAATTTTGCCGAAAATTTGGAAATACAAATTTAATAAAATAAACAAGAGATACGATTATGGCTA